>ERZ772909.564-NODE-564-length-22626-cov-3.827035_pt1 | contig 22626 bp, 22 predicted proteins | sample MGYA00511137_ERZ772909 | MGnify/ENA primary metagenome ERZ772909 (study PRJEB29015, sample SAMEA2738095) | human oral metagenome | biome: human oral; feature: human-associated habitat; material: saliva | place: China | collected 2270 ... | reverse complement strand
GTTTTGAATTGTGGTGTAATATTATTATAATCCACCTTGAATTTTAAAACCTTACCATCACGAATAGCATCGGTTATAACATAGCTATGAAGTTGTGCCCCAAATATACCTGCTGTTGTATCTCCGCCAAGAGAATTTTCCGGAAAAATTGGAGTTCCCGTAAATCCGAATTGATAATATTTCTTAAATGACTTTCTTATATTTTTCTGTGCATCTCCAAACTGAGAGCGATGACATTCATCAAATATAAGAACACAATGTTTATCATAAATTTCATGATTTATATTTTTCTTTATAAATTCATTTAATTTTTGTATTGTTGTGACGACAATTCTATTATCATCTTTTTCAATACATCTTTTTAACTCTTTTGTATCTTTACTTCCATTTACACTATCAGGTTGAAATCTTTGATATTCTTTCATAGTTTGATAATCTAAATCTTTCCTATCTACAACAAAAAATACTTTATCAATATAACTAAGATTTGTTGCCAATCTTGCTGCTTTAAATGAAGTCAATGTTTTCCCTGATCCTGTTGTATGCCAAATGTATCCACCAGCTTCTATTTTCCCAGCTTTTTTTGATTCATAACTTGAATTTATTTTCCATAAAATTCTTTCTGTGGCAGCTATTTGATATGGTCTCATAATAAGTAAAGTATCATTTGAATCAAAAACACAATATTTTATAATTAATTCTAAAATTACACGTTTTTCAAAAAATGTTTTTGTAAAATCTTCTATATCACGAATGACTTTATTTTTTGCGTCTGCCCATTCACAAGTAAATTCATAATTGTTTTTACTTTGAGCTGCTGTATTTGCAAAATACCTCGTATAAGTTCCATTAGAAATCACAAAAATTTGAACATATTTATACAATGAATTTTCACTATTAAAGCTTTCTTTACTATATCGATGAATTTGATTAAATGCTTCATGAAGATTTACTCCACGTTTCTTCAATTCAATATGAATAAGTGGCAATCCATTAACTAAAATTGTTACATCATAACGATTTTGACTACTACCTTTTTGGCTAAATTGATTTATCACTTGTAAATAATTGTTATGAATATTTTTCTTATCAATTATTTTTATATTTTTCAAATGTCCGTCATCAAAAACAAAGTCATAAATATGATTTTCTTGGATTTTCCTAGTTTTTTCAATCATTCCGTCATTTGGTGCGTCCAAATATTCTAATAAAAATCTACTCCATTCATCTTTTGTAAATGAAACTCCGTTAAGTCTTTCTATTTGAATTTTTAAATTGGCATACAAATCTTCGTTAGATTTTACTACAAGTCTCTCATATCCTTGAGAAATCAAGTTTTCAATCATTTGTTTTTCAAGCTCAGCTTCCGTTTGATACCCAGTTTCTCCAACTTTTAATTCTTTTTCAAATTTTGCTAAAATAATACCATTTGTCATTTCTGCTATCGTAGAATTTCCACTATATTTTATCATTTTTTCTGACATTCGTTCTACTCCTTCATTTTGATATTTTATTTTTTAAAATTTAATAATTTTTCTCTATAATATTCATATTGTTTTTGTCTTAATTCAATTTCTTTTGGTAGTCCGATTTTTATGTCATTAACTAAAGTGTCAAATTTATCAAGAATTGACACGACATATTCTTGTACTTCTAAAGATGGCAGTAATATTTTTATTTCTATTAAATCTTTCATTGATATACTTTTTACTGTTCCACCAAAAATTTTTTTAGAAATTTTATTTTTAATATCTTTCCCCATCAACGCATACATTAAATATTTAGAATTAATAATTTCACAATTTGGCTTTAATGAATAAACACCTTCTTTTATATTCCAATTATATGGATTTTCTTCTATTAATGCAACTTCTCCTATAGTTCCAGTCCCTGAAAATATCACATCTCCTACTTCAAGATTTGATCTATTATTGCATAATTTTAAAGCTTCATTATTAATTCTATCTGTTTTATCTGAAAATTTTATTTTATTTTTTTCAATTTCTCTAATTGTTACATAATAATTTTCAGCATCTGGTGTATTCAATTTGAAAAAACTTCTCGGATTTAATCCCGTTTTTAATGATTTGATAACATTATCTAATTTTTTTCTCTTAATTTTCCACAAATTTAGACCCACAATTTTAGCAGCTTCTGCTAATAATTCTAAATATTCATTACCAAGCTCTCTCTCTCTCTCTCTCTCTCTCTAGCATATTCTGAATCAAATGTCAAGAGTTTTTCTCTATAATATTCATATTGTTTTCGTCTCAATTCAATTTCTTGAGGCAACAACCCTTTTGTATCTTCCAACATTTCTTGAAATTTATCTAAAATTTTTACAACTTTATTTTGAATATCAAGTGAAGGTAAATAAATTGGGATTTTACTCATATCCTCTCCATGAATTCTACTTAGTTTTGTCCCTGTTACTTTTCTCTCTTTTATCTTTTGAAATTCATTTGTTTGAAAATAATATGCAATATATTTAGCATTTTGATTTGTTCTATAACTATACATATCTCCTGAAAAACCAATTTCTTCTTCTCCCAACCAAACAACACACTTTCCAACATCTTCCATATTTTCTGATGTTGTTGCTATTAATATGTCATTTTTCTTAGCTTTTTTTAATTTAGAAAAAATTTCATCACTTACATAAGAAATAACTTTTTCAGCATAAAAACCATACTTAGTATAAATTTGTCCATAATGAATTACAGGATTTCCATTATCTAAAAAGTCTTTTTTCTGCAATCCATTTCCTCTTGTAAACTCTCCTATTTCTCCTAATGTTGTTAAAAGAAGTGTTCTATCTTCTTCCATCTCTCTTGTAATTTTTTCAAGATAAGTTTCACTCAGCAACCTATCACGATAGTGATTATATTGTTTAATACGTTTCTCTAACTCGGTCTCTAACTCGGTCTCTAACTCGGTAGCATATTTTGTGAATTTGTCAAGTATTTTTACAATTTTTTCTTGTATTTTTATTGATGGTATTGGGATTTCTATATTTGAAATTTTTGATATCCACATTCGTTTATGATCTGTTATATCAATATTTAAAGTTTTTATAAAGTAATAACAGTATCTGAATGTAATAAGACTATTTTTTGGTTTTAATATTTTCATAGCTGAAGATTTAATTTTAAATTCAAAATCAACCCAATGATTACTTGTAGTAAAGTCATCAAAAATTATAACTGGAAACTCATTTGAAGCTTTATAGGTATTTTCTTTTTCATTTGTATAACCTAATATAAATGTTTGCCCTGCTGTTAATACTGGTATTTCGTATTCATTACTATAATCTGTTTCATTAACTATATACTTAGTTGGTTGTTCATAATCTATCAGCTCCCCCAATTTCCTCCATTCCACCTTCTCATTTTTTAGCATTTCTTCTATTTTATTCATTTTTTTTCCTATTTTTCGCTATTTTTTCTATATTTTTTATTTCTTCCAAATAATCTCGTTCCACTTGAGTCAAAGTATGTGCAGAATATTTTTTGTATTCATCTTCTACCTTTTGCTCCATTTGTTTATGTGAAATTTTCCCATTTCCTTCTAACAAGTCCTCTCCTGTTGCAGTCAAAATATTATCAACATGTTTTACCCAATCTGACATTTTCATAGCAATTTCTCTTTCTGCTTGTCTTTCTGCAAAATCTAAATACCCTGACACAAGTTGATTTAATCCTCGTAATTCCTTTTCATCAAGATAATTTTTTGCAACTTTTGCTTCACTTAATGATGGCAATTCTCCTTTAAATGTTGTAAGCCCCAAAAATTCTTTGTTTGCATCAACTCTGTTATATACAAGTTCACTCGCAGTATTATGATGAATTGCATAATGCATCTTATTTTGAACTGTAGCAAAAAATTTTTTTGCTTCATTACTTTTTGAATCATAGTCAACACTCGTTGCAAATAAATCCAAAACTTGACGATAAAATATTTTTTCGCTCGAACGAATATCACGTACTCTCTCTAAAAGTTCTTTGAAATAAATTCCTCCTCCAAAGTTTTTTAATCTTTCGTCGTCCATTGTAAAACCTTTTATTAGATACTCTTTTAATATTGTTGAAGCATAAATTCTAAATTGTACTCCACGTGGCGAGCGAACACGATACCCTATCGCAAGAATCATATCAAGATTATAATAAGCTACTTCCCGACTTTGTTCTTTACCTTCTATCGCTCCATGTTTTGTGGTTGTCAACTGATAGTTTACAACCACTTCTTCACTTAATTCACTATCATTAAATATTGCTTTTATATGTTTACTAATATTTTGTTTCGTTGTTTGAAAAAGCTCTGCTATTTGAAGTTGATTTAACCAAACTGTCCCATTTTCTAACTTCAAATTTATTTTTGCTTTTCCATCTTCCGTATTATAAATTATTACCTCACTATTTCCCTCTTTACTCATCCTCTAACTCCCTCACAATTTCGTCAATAGACGCTCTCAATTCATCTATTTTCTTCACTATTTCCTCAATTTCCTTATTTAACACTTTTATGTCTATAACTTCTCTTGTATCTTCTTTTTCCACATATGTTGATACCGATAAATTGTAGTCATTTTCTTCTATTTCTACTTTATCTACATATCTTGAAAAATATTGTTTGTCCGTTCTTTCCCTAAATTCCTCCACAATTGTATTAATATTTTCTTCTACTAATATGTTATTATTTGTTTCTTTCTTAAATTCTTTACTCGCATCTATAAATAATATTTTATTTTCTGTTTTATTTTTTGCCATCACTAAAATACAAGTTGCTATTGATGTACCAAAAAATAGTTTTTCTGGTAATTGTATCACACAATCTATAAAATTATTGTCTACTAAATATTTTCTAATCGTTCTCTCGGCACCTTTTCTATAAAAAATACCTGGAAAACATACGATTGCTGCTCTACCATTACTTGACAAATAATTTAACGAGTGCATTATAAAAGCGTAATCTGCATAAGATTTAGGTGCTAATTTACCTGCTGGAGCAAATCTTTCATCGTTTATAAGTGTCGGATCTCCATCTCCTACCCATTTTATAGAATACGGAGGATTTGAAACTATCGCATCAAACGGTTTTTCATCTTTATGCATCGGATTTATTAAAGTATCTCCTCTTTTTATTGAAAAATTATTATAATTTATATTATGTAAGAACATATTCATACGAGCCAAGTTAAAGTTCGTCATATTAATTTCTTGTCCAAAAAATCCTTCGTCTATTATATGTTCTTCAAATTGTTTTTTCATTTGTAAAAGTAATGATCCACTTCCACAAGTGGGGTCATAAACTTTATTAATACTTGTTTTTCCATCCATAACAAGTCTAGCTAAAAGTTTTGATACAGTTTGTGGTGTAAAAAATTCTCCACCTGATTTTCCAGCATTACTTGCATAATTTGAAATTAAATATTCATATGTATCTCCAAACGCATCAATGTCGTTATTTTTAAAGTCTTCAAAATTAATTTCTGAAATTCCTATCAAGATATCAGTTAGTCTTTTATTTTTTTCAGCTACTGTTCCTCCTAAACGATTACTCGTTGTGTCAATATCTTCAAACAAGCCTTTTATATCATCTTCTGACGCATAACCGATAGCACTTCCTTCTATCGCTTTAAATATATTTGCTAAATCTGTATTCAAATTTTCGTTTTCTCTAGCATTTTTCACAACATTTTCAAAAAGTTGACTCGGTAAAATAAAAAATCCTTTATCTTCAACTGTATTTGGCTTAAAATCTATTTCAGCTTCCTCATCTGTAATTTGTGCATAATCAAATTCTAAGTCCCCTGCTTCATGTTCTGCAGAGTTAAAAAATTCTGTCATATTTTCTGATATAAATCTATAAAACAAAATTCCTAATATGTATTGTTTAAAATCCCATCCATCAACCGCTCCACGAACATCATCAGCTATTGCCCATATTTTTCTATGAAGCTCAGCTCTTTGACTTATTTCATTGTTTTCTTTTAAAATATCAGACATTTCATTTCCTTTCATTACTTTAAATTTTTATATCATTAATATTGTTTAAATAATTATTAATTTTTATAATTTTTATTTAAAGTAGTTTATATCATATTTCAATAAAAAATACGACACATTACTCTATTTCACACCTTTTCTATACTCGTGCGTAAAATGTTTGTCATATAATTTTGATTTTTCATAATCATTTCCTAAAAAATCACCAACTAATATTTGAGCAGTTTTATTTATTCCAGCTTCTTTTACTTTTTGTTCAATAGTTTCAAGCGTTCCAAGTACTATTTTTTGATCTTCCCAAGTTGCTCTTTGTACTACTGCAACCGGAGTTGTCATTGGATAAGAAGTCGCAAGTGTTTTTACAACTTTGTCTATCATATGAACTGATAAAAATATTGCCATTGAAGCTTTATGACTTGCTAAACTTTCTAAACTTTCTTTTTCTGGAACTGGTGTTCTACCTTCAATTCTCGTACAAATAACTGTTTGAGATACATTTGGTAAAGTAAACTCTTTTTTCAACGCAGCAGCCGAAGCTAAGAACGAACTCACTCCGGGAATTACCTCATATTCAATTCCATGTTCATCTAACACGTCCATTTGCTCTCTATGTGCTCCATAAATTGCAGGATCTCCTGTGTGAACTCTTGCTACTTTTTTCCCAGCTTTAATCGCTGCTACTGTCACTTCTATCACTTCATCTAGCGACATTGAAGCTGAATTATATACTTCTGCTCCTTCTTTATGACATTCTATTACTTCTCTTGGAACTAACGATCCAGCATAAATTATTACATCTGCCTCTTTCACGATTCTTTGACCTTTTATTGTAATTAATTCCGGATCCCCAGGCCCAGCTCCTATAAAATATACTTTTTCCATTTTTACCCTTTCTCATTAACTTTTTAACTAATTCAAAAATAAATTCAATTATTTTAATTTACTTTTTTATAAATCTCTTCCAATTTTCAATTCCATTTTTTTTCAAAATCATTGTTGAAAAATAAGGTACTTCTTCTACATTTTCAAGTCCTACATAAATTACTTCCGATTCTTTTCCACAATCAGAAACAATTAAAACATTATTAATATTACCTGTTTCTGTTAAAACTTCTTTCAATTTTTCAAGATTTCTGCTTATTTTCATAAAAACTACATTACTATTATTTTCAATTTCTTTTTTTATATCCGTATTTTTATTTAAAGATATTATTTTTAAATCTTCATCACCTATCATAAGTGGGACATTTAATCTTGCAGCAATACTTTGATATGATGTAATTCCTGCAATAGTTTCAACCTCAACATCATCTTCCATATGTTCCAAAACATAAGTATAAGTACTATATGTCATCGGATCTCCAATAGTTAAAAATGCTACATTTTTTCCTTTTTCTAATTCTGCTTTTATTATTTCTGCATTATTTTTTCTAAATTGTTTTCTTGCTTCTACATCTCTTACCATTGGAAATTCAAGAAATATTTGTTCAACATTTTCTTTTACATATTCTTTGACAATATTAAAAGCTGTACTTCCTTCTCCACTTTTTGCTTCTGGTAAAATCAGTACATCTACTTCATGTAATTTTTTTGTTGCTTTAATAGTTATATTCTCCGGATCTCCTACTCCTACTCCTATTCCATAAAATTTACCTTTTTTCATTTTATCCCTTTCTTGCACTTATAACATAAATTGGATTTTCTGCCATCATCATATTAAAATCTCTAACTCTTCTATTTTTTGCAACAATAACTTGTGAAATGTCAACATCTTTAAATCCTGTTTCTTTAAGTCCATTCAACGCATCAAATGTATTTTCTAATACTATAAAGTTTAAAGCAATAATTCCACCTTCTTTTAAATTATCATAAGAATACTGTATTATTTCCTTTAAATTCCCTCCAGATCCACCAATAAACACTTTATCAAATGTTACTCCTTGAGGTAAATCTTGTGGAGCTTCTCCCGATATTAATGTCATATTTTCTATTTTAAATTTTTCCATATTTTGTCTAATCAAATCTACTGCATCTGCATTATGCTCTATTGTATAAACATGACCTTTATTAGCAAATCTAGCCATTTCAATACTTACAGAACCTGTTCCACCACCAATATCAATACAAATATCAGTATCTTTCATTTCCATTTTAGCTATACTTATCGCTCTAACTTCTTCTTTTGTCATAGGAACTTTAGCTCTAATAAATTCGTCATCTTTAACATGATACATTTTATTTCCTCTTTTCTTTTTTATTTAACTATTTCACCTTTCCAGTCATTAATTCCACCGAAATCAATTACATTCATGTATCCTTTTGCTAATAATTTTTTTGCTGCTTCCGCACTTCTTCTTCCACTTCTACAATACACCATTATTAATTGATTTTTATCTTTTAAGTTTTCTACATTTTGGCTAATATAATTATCAATTGTATCAAGCGGTATATTTATAGCATTTGGAATATGCCCTTCTTTATATTCTTCAGGCGTTCTAACATCAACTATTACATAATTTTTCTCTTTTTTCATTATTTCAACTGCTTGATCTGACGCTATTTTCACATATTGTCCTTTTGTATAAACAACAGTTGGCTCTATTTTTTTAGCTTCTCTGTCTGTTAATGAATATCCAATAACCGTCAACATTATTATCGAAATAAAAACTGTTATAATTTTTCTATTTTTCAATTTTATCTCCTTTTATTCCTCATCACTCAATTTTAATACTACCACATTCATTCCAAATTTTTCTTCAATATTCATAAGTTCACTTGCTTTATATTTTGAAATTTTTTCATTTTCATAAGATAAATTTTCACCAACATAAATAATCGTTTCACCCAACTCATTTTCAACTAATTTTTTTGCAATATTTTGTGGTGTGTTCTCTTTAAAATCTGTAAGAAGTCCCATTTTTCCATATTTTTTCAAACTACTCACATAATCAAATTGTTTTCCGTGGACACTCGAAACTTTCGCATCATACCAATAATCTGAAATTTTTGCAAACATATACTGAATACTCGATATACCCGGAACAACTTCAAGTTCTCTAACTTTAAAATGTTTTCTCATAAATGTTAGCATACTGTAGAAACCTGTATCTCCCGATAAAATTAACGATATTTTCTTATGTCTATTTTTATTTATAAAATCTAAAACCTTTTGTAAATCTCCCGTTATATAGCAATATTCTTTATTTTCAGCATATTTCCCTAAACTTTCTATATGCCTTTTCCCCCCGATAATTACATCACTTTCCACTATTTTTTTTATAGCGATTGGCAATGTATAATCTAAATTTCCAGGTCCTAATCCTAAAATTTTTATTTTTTCCATATTCCACTCTTTTTCTTTTTAAAATTTATCAAAAAAATGTTTACTATGACCTAAAATTTTTCTTTCAGCTGAAATTATTAAACATTCCACCTCTAAATCTTCTCGGCCATTTCTTCTACAATATTCTTGACATTTTTGTTTTGATTTTTCAGATAGTAAGTTATAAACTTCTTTTTTAGTAACATAACTTGTTGCTTCCTCTGTCGTATTTGCTCCTAAAATCTTATACACATTTTCTATTTTTTCATTAACTAAAAGAGCATTTGCAGCAAATATCTCCATTTTAGCGTCAGACACTCTACTGTGAGTATGAAATATTCCCCCTGCTACTTTAACAAATTTCCCTATTTCTCCTATAAAATACACTTTTTTTACATTATACTCACACGCTCTGTCGAACATATAGCCGACAAAGTTACTAATTACTACACCTTGCTTTGCTCTATTTGAGAAATTTTCCTCCAAATATGATTTCCCACGATTTCCAAATAAAAATAATGCTTCATTTTCTCCAAATTCTACTAACGCTTGTTTTAATTCTATTGCAAGCGAGCTTTTCCACGACTCTTCCGACATGGGTCTTACAATTCCCATAGTTCCTAAAATTGAAATTCCTCCAATAATTCCTAATTTAGAATTCAATGTTTTCCTTGAAACTTCCTCTCCTCGAGGTACACTTATTTCAACATCAATACCTTTTCCTTTAGGTAACAATTCATCAATAACACCCTTTATCATACTCATTGGTGTAGGATTTATAGCAGATTTCCCTATTTCTACCGGCAATCCAATTTTTGTAACTTTTCCAACTCCCTTTCCACCAAATACATTTATTTTGTTATCATCTCTAAACTTTACTTTGGATATTATTTCTAACCCATGAGTCACATCTGGATCATCTCCACCGTCTTTTAAAACAACAGCTAAAACACTACCATCTTCTAATTTTTCTATTCTTTCTACATGTATTTCTATAGTTTGCCCTGCTGGTACTGTCAACTCTACTTTTTTCAAAGTTTCATCTTCAATTCCTAAAAGTACACTAAGTGCCACTTTAGTCGCTGCCGTTGCCGAACTTCCCGTTGTATACCCATATCTTAGCTTTTTCCCATTATAATACACATAATCATTTTTTATATCCATTTTATTTCCTATTTAATTTTATTTTTATCATTCTGTGTTTTTTCATTTATATTAATTATTAAAATATTCGTGTCTTTCATACATTTGATATAAAATCCCGTGCATTACACCTACACCAACTGTACTTCCACCTTTTGTACCATTCGTTCTTATAAATGGAACATCGTATTTTGATAATTCTGCTTTTGATTCTGGACATCCAACAAATCCAACTGGCACTCCAATTATTAATTTAGGTTTATTTTCTCCCATTTTTTCTAATAATGTAAATAATGCTGTCGGTGCATTTCCTATTATAAATATTTTTGTTTGTGGATCTTTTAAAGCTCTTTCAAGTCCAACCATAGATCTTGTAATTCCTCTTTCTTGAGCTTCTTTTGCTACATCCGGATCAGCTACCAAGCAATACGCTTCTGCTCCAAATTTTTGTAATCCTTTTTTATTTAATCCATTTACAATCATATTTGTATCGCAATAAATTTTACAATTTCCTTCTAATAACGCTTCTTTTGCTGCTTCTATAGGATCATTTCCAAATTCTGTAATATTTACATAATCAAAATCTCCTGTTGTGTGAATCAATCTTTTTACTATCCATTGTTCCTCTTCTGAAAATCTAGCTTCTCTTCCTTCTAACCCTTCTGTAATCATTTCATAACTTCTAACTTCTATCGACTTTGGATCTTTAATATAACTCATCTTTCCTCCTAAATTTTATTTTATATTTTTTATAATTGTTCTATAATATATTTAAACAACTCTACATTACTAAAGAAATTTATGTGTGGGTAACCTGCTAATGCACTTTTTTTCTTATATCCACATTCCCACTTACGACCATCTATTTTACTTATTTTATAAACGGCTTTTTCTCCATTATTTTCTTTTATTTCCGAATAATGAAACTCGTGCCCTTTAGTTAATATTTTTTCCCCATTTCCCTTATCAATTTCAATGTTTATATAACCGAATCTTCCTATATTTAATTTATTTCTCATTCCAATTTCAATGTCAAAAAGTCCAACATAATCAAATTTATTTCCATCTAATTCTGTGATACCTTTTGTCAAATAAATAAATCCTCCACATTCAGCATATATTTTTACATTATTTTCAAATGCCTTTTTTATACTTTCAAGCATTGTTTTATTTTCAGATAACTCTTTTCCATATAATTCTGGATATCCTCCACCTAAATAAATTATATCTACTCCATCTGGCACTTTTTCATCATTCACTGGACTAAATTCTACTATTTCAAGTCCTGAATATTCAAACAAGTCAAAATTTGAATGATAATAAAATGAAAACGCTCCATCTTTAGCAACTGCTATTTTTTTCCCTTTATATTTATTTTTCAATGCTTTAATATTTTCTATATCATCCATTGAAAATACCGGCTCAAATTCACTAGCAATCTCTTTTATTCGCTCTAAATCCAAACATTCTTGTCCTATTTTTCTAAATAATTCACGTTTTTCTTCCAATTCTTGAGTTGCATTCAATTCAAATGCTTGCTTTAATCCAAGATGCCGGCTTTCTACTGTTAATTTTTCATTTTTAGGAATATAACCAACACACTCAATACCAGTAAATCTCTCAATTGCATCTTTTAATGTTAAATATAATTTTTGTGATGAAACATTATTTAAAATAACACCTTTTATGTTTACATTTTTATCAAATTCTTTAAAACCTAGTACTTCTGCCGCAACACTCGTTGAAATTCCTTTAGCATTAACAACCAAAATTACCGGTAAGTCCAAAATTCTTGATAAATGTGCTGTACTAAAATTGTCTTTTTCATGTCCCAAGCCATCATAAAGTCCCATCACACCTTCCACTATTGAAATTTCTTTCCCTTGTGAATTTTTATTAAAAAGAAGTTTTAATGTTTTTTCATCAAACATAAACGCGTCTAAATTGTACGACTTATTTCCTGTAAAAAGTTCGTGATAACTCGGATCAATATAATCTGGTCCCACTTTAAATGGAGCGACATTGTCCAGAGAAGCCATCAATATACTAGATACCGTTGTTTTTCCACTTCCACTATTCGTTCCGGTTATAAGTAATTTTTTCATCAAACCACCTTATCGTAAATTTAATAAAAGTATCCAAAAACTAATATTATATAAATTTCTATTAAAATTTTATAGTTCAATTAATTTTATTCTCCCATAATTTTAATTTAATGTTTAATAATAGGTAAATCTAATTATTAATTTTATGATATAATATTTTACATTAATTACATTTTCTAATTACTAGATTTTTAATTATGTTGAAATAATGGGCTTTAATGGATATTTTATTTATAATTTTTTAAATTTGTATAAACACCTATTATGTATATATTATACCCTTATTAATTTTTTTGTCAATACTCTGTATCTATATTTATCACTAATTTGTAATAATTTCATTAATTAAATAAATCTAAAATTGTATACAAATACTGTATATTTTTCAATACTAATCAAATTCTTGAATAATCTTTATTTTATTTAAATTAAAAAAAGCACTAATTCTAACATTTTTAGTGCTTTTATTTTTTATTTTATATAATTATAAAACTCTTCAATATCTATATTTTTTTCTTTCAAAAATTTTTCAAATTTATATTTTAATGGAATATCTAAATTTATATTTTTTAAAAATTCATAATCATCAAAAATTTCATCTTTTGTTCCTTGTTTTACTATTTTCCCTTTATCTAAAATATAAATATAATCTCCCATTTCATACGCAAATTCAATTTCATGAGTTGAAATTATAGTCGTTTTTCCTTTTTGATATAATTTTTCTAATATTTTTTTTACTTTTTTTACATTTTTTATATCTAACCAAACTGTTGGTTCATCTAAAATCAAAATATCTGGCTCCATAGTCACAATTCCAGCTATACTTACTCTTTTTTTCTGCCCATAGCTTAAATGATGACACGGTCTATCACTCAAATGTTCTAATTCTAAACTTTTTAAAGTTTCATTCACTTTCTCTTCAACAACTTCTCTGCTATAACCTAAATTTTCCAATCCATACGCAACTTCTTGAAAAACTGTTGGTGCAAAAATTTGAGTATCTGGATCTTGGAATATAATTCCAACTTTTTCTCTCAATTTATTCAAACTTTTTTCATTATAACTTATTTTCTCTTCATTAAGATAAATATTTCCTTTATTCGCTTTCATAACTCCATTCATTATTAAGAAAAGCGTTGATTTCCCTGAACCATTTTCTCCTAAAAATACAATTCTTTTACCTTTAGGAATTTCAAGTGAAATATCATGTAAAACAGTATTTTTATTATCGTATGAAAAACATATATTTTCTAATTTAAGCATTTTTTATCACCATCATTACATTCAGTATAATTATAATAAGCATTATTATTGATTCTTTCCCTATTTGTTTATATTTTCTATGATAAAACAAAAATTCTTTCCCAAGCCTTGATTCTAAAGCTTTAGACGAATTATAGCTATAATAAGTTGTTTTATTAAAAATAGAAACTACAAGTGTTGTGAAAGATTTTATACTCATTTTAAAATTTTTATATCCTAATCTTGATTTTTGAGCTTTCATTCCTTTATCTTTTACATCAAATAATATAAATATATATTTATAAACTAGTAAAAACATTTCTCTAAATATTTTTGGCATTTTAACTTTCATAAAAACATAATCAAAATCAATAATAGGTGTTGAACAAATTAATGCATAAACTACAGATATTGCTGCTAATGCTCTACCTAAAAATATTGTAATATTAGCTGAAACTAATAACAATGAAAATAGTGTAGTTAATAGGAAAAATACTGGAATCAAATACAACTTTATCATATCTTTAACTGATACTTTTAAAATTTTATTAATTATTATATTAAAAAGTAAAAAATCAAAGATATAAAGTGTAATATTATTCACTGATAATAATATAAAAAGTATAATAATAGTAAATAAAACTTTAATTCCAGGATTTATATCTCTCATAGGATTACTATAAGAAATTTTATCTATTAGCATTTTTTCTTTCTCCTCTTAAGTATCCTAAAACATAACCAATTACTCCTGCTCCTAATGCTGCTTGAAGTGCAAATAATAAACTTTCTGTTTCTCCTCCTGGTAATTCAATTATATTTTTTGCCCAAGGTTCGTAATTTGGATTAATTTCTTGAATCAATTCTTCCGCTTTACCGTCTGCCCCTCCAAAGTCTGATCCTTTAATCATAACTAATGGAAATACTCCAATTACTAAAATAATTATTAATAAAATTATATTTTTTTTCGTTACATTTTGTTTTTTCATTACTCTGTCACCTCTGCTACTTTTTCATTATTATCCATTACTTCATATTTATCTAATATATTTACAATTATATTTGTTAATAATCCTTCAATTATAGCTAAAGGAATTTGTGTTACAGCAAATACCATTAAAAATTTAATTAATGATTCTGTAAATCCTCCAGTTGCAGATGGGTTTGCTAAAGCTAATTGAATTGCAGTCACTACATAAGTAAATAAATCTCCTAATGCTGCCGCTGCAAAAACTGCTACTGATTTATTTTTATTTTTTAATAATTTATATACTGCAAATGCAACTATCGGTCCAACAATTGCCATTGAAAAACTATTAGCTCCTAATGTTGTAAATCCACCGTGTGCAAGTAATCCCGCTTGGAAAATCAATACAATAGTTCCTAAAATTGAAGTTACATAAGGTCCATATAAAATTGCTGATAATCCTACTCCTGTTGGATGTGATGAACTCCCTGTAACTGATGGTATTTTTAATGCAGATAAGACAAAAATAAACGCTCCTGCTAACCCTAACATCATTTTTTCTTGGCTACTACCTTTTGATAAAACTTTTAATTTTCTTATTCCTAATACCCAAAACGGTATACAAACTACAAACCACAATGCTGCCCATTTAATTGGTAAAAATCCTTCCATGATATGCATAGAAAAACTGTTTACCCCAATTAGTAATAAAGACATTAATACTAATAATTTAAATTTTTTCATATTTTCCTCCTAATTTTTTTGTATTCTATTTAATTATACTTATTTTTTTTAATTTGTCAATAAAAATATTATATGTTTTTTATATGTTTACAAGGTGTAGAGTACATTTCATTTTTATATTCAAATAAAATTTTTTCATTGAAATTTTATTTATATAAAATTAAAAGTACCATACTATGTTTTACACATAATTTCTGGTACTTTAATTTTAATATGTTAAATGAATCCCATAGGATTTACTATATTTACACCTTTACGAACTTCAAAATATAAATTAGGTTGTTTAGTTGTTTGATCATATCCTAAACTTCCTATTGTTTGACCTTTTGAAACGCTTGATCCTTTACTAACTGAAATTCCAGCTAAATTCCCATAAACTGTAACCAATGATCCGTGATCAATTATAACAACACTTCCTAAATTACTCAATGCTCCTGCATAAATTACAACTCCACTATCTGCTGCTTTAACCGCTTGTCCAGCAGATCCTCTAATTTCAACTCCATTACTTTTTAGTCCTGCCACTTTTTCTTGTCCAAAATTAACAACTACTGGCCCAGATATCGGTCTAATTAAACTTCCTGTACTTTTTGGTACTTGTACATTAGTTACCGTTTTAGAGTTTTCATGCGTTTGAACTGTTGAATGTTGATTTGCTGTTTTTTTACCAGCTAAATCACTAGAACCGCCTCTAGCTTTTCCTGTATTTTTTTGAACCGCTGAAGCCGAAGCTGCAGCATGTGCTCTTTTTTCTTCTTCAGCTTTTTGAATTGCAAGCTGTCTTTCTCTTATTGCCCTTTGAATAATTGCTTGAATTTGTGCATTTAATTTTTTCTTCTCTGCTGCTAATTGAGAATTATCTTTTTCTATTTTTTTATTTTCAGTATTTAATGTTGCTTGTTTTGTTCTAAGCTGTGCTATCAATTTATTTTTTTCAGCTTTTAGTGTATTTAACTCTTTACTTTTTCTTTCTAAATCATTTTTAGCGATATTTACTTCATTTGCTTCTGATTGATTTTTTGCTTTTAAAATCTCTTCTTTTACTTTTTTATCTTCAACACCTTTTTTAACATCTTCAACACTTAAAATATAATCTTTTTGCTTATTAAATAAAATTTTCAAATCATGTCTTTTCTTATCTTGTATTGATGAAGATGTAATCCCTATTCTTTTAGAATTTTCATTTTTTCTTCTTATTTTATCCCAAATTTTAATTTTTTTATACAAATCTTCTTTCGTTACATTGATAATTTCAGTATTCCTATTAATTTCAGCTATATTCGCATTAATATTTTCAGTATTAACTCCTATTTTTGCTAAAATATCTCTATATCTTTTTTCAGCGGCATTATACTCAGATTGTAACTTTGATATATTTGCATCTAATACTTTTACTTGTGAAAGTGTTATATTTTCATCTTTTTTTGCTTTATTTATTTCACCTTTATTTGCATTAATTTTTTTATTATTTTTACTAACTTGACTATCAATTTGTTGAATTCTTTTTTTATTCTTATCTATTTGATTACCAAATACTAAAAATACTGTACAAGAAAATAAAAATAATTTTATTATAATTTTTTTCATTACATACTCCTAATTATTATTATTATTTTCTTCTTTCATTTCATTTTCTATTTTTTCTTCTTCTATTTCTTCTTTTTCATCATTTTTTCCTTCTTTTATTTTTTTCTTTCTATAATATCCATGTAATCCAATGAAGTTTGAATAAATAATAATTAATAATCCCAATATTAATGAAAATAAATATATTCCTGTTAATTCTTTAAATGTTGAATTTGAAATTATATTAGAGTTTAATATTGACAATCCTTCAACAATAAATAATTGTAATCTATAAAATCCATAAAATCCAATTAATGAAGTTAAAATTACTAATAATAATCCTTCTAAAAAGAACGTAAATTTAATTGCAATTCCTCTAACTCCTGAAGCTACTAAATCTCTAATTTCATTTCTTCTAGCTTTAACAGTAAAACTTGTTATATTAGATAACAATATTATTGTAAATACTAATATTCCACTTCCACCATAAAATAAGACATTATCTAATTTTTTACTAAAAATATTCATTTTATTAATTTCATCTGCTCTTAAGTCAACCTCTTCTACTTCCGGATTTTTTTGTAATTCTATTTTTAATTGATTTGCATCTGTATTTTTTCCAAGATAAATGTAAAAACTATCTAATAATGGATTCTCTTCTTCTGATAAGTCAACATTTAGTTCTCCTTCTAATGATTGTAACGCCTTTTCTTTAGAAGTATATTTTATAGACTCTATTCCTTTTATCTGTAATAATTTCCCTTGAAAATTTGTAATCTCTTCTTGTGTCATTGTTTTAACATAAACAATTCCTTGATTTGAGTTTTCCATCTTAGACTTAAAATCATTCAAATTAAAAATTCCAAATATAAATGTGTCTAACAATACAAACACAACTATTAACGATAAAAATGATGAAAAGAATAACCTTTTCTCCTTAAATATATTTCTAAATGTTTCTTTAATAGGATTAAACATTGCCTTATTACCTCCATTTTTGTTCCTTTAATTATTTATTATTTTTTAGTACAATTTCTGCTATATCTTTTGCTCTTAATTTATAATTATTCAACATTGTATCTCCATCAGCACTTTGTCCAAATTCATCATAAACACCATGTTTAATAACTTTTACTGGATAATTTTCAGATAAAAATTCCGAAACAGCTCCTCCAAGTCCACCAATTACTGAATGTTCTTCACTTGTTACAATAAATTTACATTCTTTAGCTGCTTTTAATATTGTTTCTTCATCCAATGGTTTTATTGTTGATACATTAATTACTCTCGCTTTTACTCCTTCAGCTTCTAATAATTTAGCTGCTTCTAATGCTTCGTAAACCATTAATCCTGTCGCTAAAATTGCTACATCATTTCCTTCTGTTAGCGTATGTGCTTTACCTATTTCAAAATTATAATCATCACCATATATTACAGGAATATTAAGTCTTCCCAATCTTATATAAACAGGTCCATTATATTTTGCTGCTGCAAATACCATTTTTTCTGTTTCTGTCGCATCTGCCGGTGATAAAACTACCATTCCTGGAATTACTCTCATTAAAGCGACATCTTCTATAGCTTGATGCGAACCTCCATCTTCTCCTAACGAAACTCCTGCATGTGTAGGACAAATTTTAACATTTAATTTAGGATATGCTACACTATTTCTAATTTGATCATAAGCTCTTCCTGCTGCAAACATCGCAAAAGTTGATGCAAAAGGAATTTTACCAGTTGTTGCAAATCCTGCTGCTGTTCCTATCATATCAGCTTCTGCAATTCCAACATTTATATGTCTTTCTGGAAATTCTTTTTTGAAATATGCTGTCATTGTTGATTTTGATAAATCTGCTTCTAAAACTACCACATCATTATTTTCTTTTCCTAATTTTACTAATGCTTCTCCATATGCTTGCCTAGTTGATTTTTTTTCCATTTTTTGACCTCCTATTTTAATTCTTCCATAGCTTGTTTATATTGCTCATCATTTGGAGCTGCTCCATGGAATCCACCGTTATTTTCCATAAATGAAACACCTTTACCTTTTACTGTATTCGCTACAATTGCTGTTGGTTTACCTTTTACTGTTTTTGCCTCATCTAATGCTTTTATTATTTCTTCATAATTATGTCCATCAATTTCAATAGTATGCCAATTAAATGCTTTAAATTTTTCAGAAACTGAAGCTACATCCATTACATCCGATACATTTCCATCAATTTGTAAATTATTATAGTCAACAAATGCTACTAAATTATCTAATTTATAATGTGCTGCCGACATTACTGCTTCCCACACTTGACCTTCTTGTAACTCTCCATCTCCTAAAATTGCATAAACTCTGTAATCATTTTTAAATATTTTTGAGCTTAAAGCCATTCCATTTGCAACTGACAACCCTTGTCCTAACGAACCTGTTGAAATTTCAACTCCTGGTACTTTTTTCATATCAGGATGTCCTTGTAATGGTGAATGCCATCTTCTTAATGTTGGAATCAAATCTTTACTAATGTATCCTTTTTCCATTAATGCAGCATATAAAGCCGGTGCTGCATGTCCTTTACTTAAAACAAATCTATCCCTATTTTCCATTTTAGGATTTTTTGGGTCAACATTCATTTCTTTCCAATATAATACCGCTAAAATGTCTGCTATTGATAATGAACCTCCCGGATGTCCTGATTTTGCTCTGTAAATCATTTCAATAATGTTTCTTCTCATTTCTTTTGCAATTAATTGCATCTCTTTTATTTCCATAAAAACCTCCTAAAATTTTAATCTTCTTTTTTTAATTTATAAAATGTTAATGATATTGCGAAAAATATTAATGCAATTACCAATGTAGATTTTACTCCTATTTTTGTTGCCGTTCTCAATCCACCTAGTGTTTTTTTACTTCCTATTACAATTATTAAGGCTAAAACAACTTGTTGTACTAAAAATGCTAATTTCAAAAACAATCCCTGTATTCCAAACAAAAATCCTTCCAAACTAACTTTTTTCATTTCAGATAATCGTACTGTTATTTCACTAAGCATCGCTTGTGGAAATATGAATGCAGAACCACTTAATCCTAATCCACAAATAACAAACATTATATATGCTAAATAATTTATTTTTTCGTTCACAAAAATTAATCCTATTGTTCCAATAATCAACAACAAAATATCTACAATCAATATTTTTTTATATGAATATTTTTCACCAAATTTTTTTGTTATTGGAAACGATAATCCTGCAACTCCAAATAAAATTGCAGACACTAATGTTATTTTACTCAATGGCATTTTCATAATAATTGTTAAATAATATGTCAGTACACTTCGCAAAACATTAAAGCCACTAAAGAAAAAGAAAAATGCAATGAAATAAAATATTATTTCTTTATCATACAAATATTTAAACGATTCTTTAAATGATAAAGGATTATTTTCATGATTTTTATTATTTACAATTTCAGTTTCTTTCAAAAAATATATACAAATATAAACTAAAGAAATTGATATAATCGTAAGTAATATTATCGTTTTTCTTATTCCAACTTCGGTATTTTCATTTCCAAATATTTTTATCAAAATTCCTGGTACTATCATTGCAAATGCAGTGAATATCAATCTAAATGTTGACTGTACTGTTGATAATGTTAGACGTTCATTTTTAGTTTTTGCTAAATCTGGAATCAAGGCATTATAAGGCCCTCCAACCAATGTATAGGCTACAAAAAATAACCCTCCAACAACTGATAAATAAATTAATGTCAATAATTGACTTGATTTTGGCGGATAAAAATACATTATCATTAAAATTCCAAGTGGTAAAGCTCCTATCCCCATAAAGAAACTTCTTTTTCCATATTTTGATTTTGAATTATCCGATAAATATCCTACAACAGGATCTGATATAGCATCAATTAATCTTGCAATAATAAATGCTATTACTAAATATTGTGGTTTCAATAATGGAACCAAATTTTTCTCTGAATCCGGCGGCAAATAATAATACGTTAACCACTGATTATAAAGTTGATCTAATATAAAATACGCCACCCCTAGTCCATACACTAAATATGTTCTTTTACTTAATTTTTTTTTATTTTCTGACATTACATCTCCATCTTTTTTAACATACTCTTTTTCTATTTTAACACATTTTTTAAAATTTTTCTTATTTTTCTTTCAAAAAATTAAAAATTGTTTGAGTATACTCATCTTTATTATTTTTTTCAGCATAAATTCTAGTATGACTTCCCTTATCAAATACTTTTAACTGAACTGAATTATTATCTTTTAAATATTTAATTTCATCCATTAACATAGCGTAAGTTGTTGCTTTATCTTCTTTGGACTGAATTATTAATGTAGGAATCCTTTTTAATAAATATGATAATCTTAACTTATCTAAACGATTTCCAACTCTAATATTAAAAATTCTTATTACAACACTTGCTATAAATTTAGGAACTTTTCTTTTTTGAGCATCCTCTTTTATACGCTTTTTCACATTTGAAATGGAACTATCAAGTATAAGTTTTTCTATTTTTATCCCTCTTTTTCTTAAATTTCCAACATGTAATCTTGATGCAATTGCTGAACCCATACCACCTTGTGATTGACCAAAAAGTACAAATTTATTTTGATCAAACTTATCTTGCAACATTTCCATTGTGTGATTTATATCTATTGCAAAATTATAACCTAATTTTGTTTTTGCTACATCTGATTTCCCTGAATTTCTAAAATCTGGGATAAAAAAGTTATATTCTTTATCTAATCCTGTCTCTTTAAAAATTTGTAAATATTGAAGCGAAGCCAGTCTATTCACTTTTCTTCCGTGACAAAGCATCATCGTTTTAGTTGCTCTTTCCGACTTTATCCACCAACCGTAAAGTTGTATCTTCCCGGATTTATACGCAATTTCTTCAAATTCATATCCATAATCTTTAGGATTTTTTTTTGATAAAATATTGTACTTTTGTCTTAATTTTTTACTTTCATAAACATCTTCCAAACTAATTTTTGGATATTTTTCTATTTGATTTATAAAATATCTTATTGACATATATGCTAACGCAAAGAAAAATATCATAAACAAAATATTTATAGTTATTAATAATCCCATTTTCCCTCCATTTATTTTATTATTGGGTTTAATTTTTCTTTTTCATTTAATATCATTTCTTTAAATACAAATACATTTTTTTCTACTTGTATCTTCCTGCTATTTATTTTATTACTTTTTTCAATATCTTTCCAATTAACAAAAATTTTATCTTTTCCTTCTTTTTTTAATTTTTTTAAATATTCACGCCCTATATCATTAAAGCCTAAAACTCTAATATAATCAATGTTTTCATCAAGTTTTCTTATATCTAATAAAATATTTAATAATATTCTATCAATCCTTTTCAACGATATATTTTTAGCTTTTATTTTTTTTAAAAAAGTTTCGTAATTAGTAGAATTTAATATTGCATTAAAGATTCTTGAATATAATTGCTCTGTCATATCAAATATTTCTAATATTTTTTTATTA
>ERZ772909.556-NODE-556-length-22813-cov-3.305255_pt1 | contig 22813 bp, 19 predicted proteins | sample MGYA00511137_ERZ772909 | MGnify/ENA primary metagenome ERZ772909 (study PRJEB29015, sample SAMEA2738095) | human oral metagenome | biome: human oral; feature: human-associated habitat; material: saliva | place: China | collected 2270 ... | reverse complement strand
AGTTGAGCTCGGGCTCATATCTTAGTGTAGTTGAGTTCGAAAAGGCAGAGGCTCAAGCCTTTCGAGTTTAGTCCGCACGGTCTTTCAGACCGCTTACGGCTAAACTGCGAACCGTCATCGCCTCTGAACGCTTTTTCTCACATCCTAGAAAGGTCTATTGTTTTCATATCCTACTGCCACGTTAGGGAATTCTTGGGCCACAGTGTGGAAGAATGGTTGTAAGAAGTTATCGGTTTCTTCCCCAATATTATGGATAGCAATCTTCGTTTTCTTACCTTTGTATGATTTGTCATCTGATAAGAAGATGAGGAATGAGTCAATATTTGTTGTCACTCCATATTTCTTGTGTGTTACTTGATAGTGGTAAACGCGATTTGCTTTTGTGAGGTCGTATACTTCCAAACCGCTCCAAGTAGTGAAGAAGTGGTTCTTGTAGATGTATACAAACATTTCATCGTCGACATAAGTTGCATTTGTTTTTAATAAATCCAAGTTGTCACGTAATTCTGGGTAAGCAGCGTAAATTTCATCGTAAGCCGCACTAACTTTTCTACGTTTTAAGAAGGCTAAACCAACAAATACAAGACCAGCAAGTGTAAGACCAGCAGCGATGATTAATTGAGTTTTTTGAGTAGATGATTTGTCAGAGATAGATAAGTAGTCTCTATATTCAATCTCTTGTCCAACTAAATTATAGCTCTTGAAACCATTGAGCATAAGGTCGTCGTAGTTTTTAATAGCCCCTTTATTTCTAGAAGAGTCCACAAGGGTAACGGCCATTATCTCAGGGTTATCTGGTAAAGTACTATTCTTTGCGACTAATTTTTGAGCAGTCTCTTTATCTAGTTCAAGACCTACATAAGCGTATTTTTTTTGGCCGTTTGCCTCTTTACCTTCATCTTCATACTCAATAATGTATACGTATGAATTTCCATTATCCACGGTAATTACAGGGTTAGCTGTAATTTGTGTGATTTTGACAGCCAGTTGATCGCCATCCTTTGCAGAATAGTGAGTAAAGAATTTATTGTCCTTTACCAATGTGTCAACGTCTACTTTCTTGAGAGCGAAGAAAGCAAGGACAGCAGCTACAATTAATAAAATTACTCCGAAATAAAAACGGATATTAAAACCGTGGTTACGATTTTCTGTCATAAAATAAAAACTCCTTTGCAATAATAGTGATTAATTTAACAGTACTCTAGATGAAGAGTTTTTGCAAGCTGATTTTCACTAGAAATGCAATAAAAAATAGGACTCGCACTGCGAGTCCTTTGTAGTTTCTGTTATTTTGTTTAGGTGAGCGATGACTCACATCCTGTGAAGTTGAGTTCGAAAAGGCATAGGCTCAAGCCTTTCGAGGTTAGTCCGCACGACTGTAAACAGTCGTTTACGTCTAACCTGCGAACCGTCATCGCCTATGAACGCCTTTTCTCACATCCTAGTGAAGTTGAGCTCGCCATCGCAGAAATGGCGTGCGTTTCCCGAAACGTCCGCAGAACGTTTCACGTTCCTTCCGGCGTTCCGGTCCAACGTTCCATTTCTGAGCACGATGTCTCACATCCTAAAACGGTCTATTATTTTCATATCCTACGGCTGTGTTAGGGAATTCTTGTACAACTGCACGGAAGAATGGTTGTAAGAAGTCATCAGTTTCTTGACCGACGTTCTTAATTTCAATCTTCGTTTTCTTACCACGGTATGATCTGTCATCTGATAAGAAGATTAAGAATGATTCAATGTTTGTTGTAACTCCATATCTCTTGTGTGATAACTGATAGTGGTAAACTCGATTTGCTTTTGTGATGTCGTATACTTCTAAACCGCTCCAAGTAGTGAAGAAGTGGTTCTTGTAGATGTATACAAATGTTTCATCGTCAGCATAAGTAGCGTTTGTACGTAGTAAATCTAAGTTGCCACGTAATTCTGGGTAAGCAGCGTACATTTCGTCGTAAGCCGCACCAACTTTTTTACGTTTTAAGAAAGCTAAACCAATAAATACAAGACCAGCAATTGTAAGACCTGCAGCAACCATTAATCCGCCTTTTTTTGCAGAGCTAGCTTCTGTTTGAGAGAAGTAGAATTGTGTGTCTGCACCAGCTTGTAGAAGGTTATAGTTTTTGAACGCTTGAGTAATTAAGTCGCTGTAGTTTTGAATCGCATGTTTATTACGGTATGAATAAATGATTGTACCGTAAACATATTCTGGATTGTCTTGCATTGTATCAGCTTTTGCGACTAATTTTGCAGCATCTTCTTTTGTTAATTCAAGACCGATATAACCAGGTTCTTTTCCTTTTGAAGTACCTGCTTTTTCATATTCAACAATGTAGATATAGGTTTTTCCTTTATCTACTTCGATGACGGGTTCTTTTGAGATATCAGTAATTTTTAGAGCTGATTCTTTATCGTCATTGCTTGAACTGAAGGGAAGAGCTTTTCCGTCTTCATAGATTTTTTTAGCGTCTGGTTTTTGGAAGTTGAAAAATCCGATGACGCAAGCGGCAATAATTAAAATAAGTCCGAAGTAAAAACGAATTCTAAAGCCGTGATTACGATTTTCTGTCATATGATATAAACCTCTTTTCAATAATATATATATAATACAGATATAATACACTAGAATAGCATATTTTGCAAGTTGCTTTATTCGAATACTGAAATTATCATATATGGTAATTATCATATATGATAATTTCGTGTTGAAAAAAATAAGGAATCCTACTGGACTCCTTATCTCTTACTTTCTTTTTTAGCCTCAATCTCAATACCTGGGAAATCTTGACGTAATTTGTCAAAGAATGGCTGTAGATGTGCATCAGTTTCTTCGCCGATATTTTTAATTTGAATTTTCTTACTACGAACCACAGCATCTGGATCGCTTGTGTCAAACACAAGGTACGATTTCATGAAGCTGCCACCTTCTTCAGGGTAAAAAGTTTTTTCGAGGTGATGTACGCTCTTTGTTTTGTTTAAGTCATAAATCTCTAAGCCTTTTACAGTAGAACAGAAGAAGTTTTTATAGATGTACACTCCTAAGGTATCATCGATATAATCGGATTTATTCAATAATGTGGATAAACGTTTGCCTTTCAACTCTGGATGACTAGCCACTAACGCTTCGGTGTTTTCATATCCTGCAAAAAGACTATTGTAGTATGACGCAAATTGATGATATTTTTCCGCTAAAAAAACGAGTACTAGTCCTGGAATCAAGAGGACGAGAGAAAGGATTAGGAAGAGTTTTTGTGTCTCCTTTCCAGGTTTAATCGAGACATAGTTGAAATAACGCCGTGAAATTGGGAATTTGATGTACTTTTTCAAAGCATTTTGGGTACGATAGCTATAATCCATCACTTTCTTATCATTAATATCTGGCTCAATAAAGGTACCCGCAATTTGTTCAGGATGATCTCTTAAGGTGTTTCTCTTGTCGATTAATTGTTTGGCGGTTTCTTTATCTAATTCTAACCCGATGAATTCTGTTGTCTCATATCCGTTAGCATCTTTTTCTAAATAAGAGACGATATAAAGCGACCATTTTCCAAAGTCCGAGTTTTGGACGGAGTGCTTGTCGATACCAGTGACCTTTAAGATAGAATCTTCATTTTTTACGATGTCGTTGAGATTAAAATATTTATTTTGTAGTTGTAATAACGGAACGTTCAGTCTTGTTAATGCAAAAACAAGGCAAAGCATAGCCGCCACGATTAGGGCCACTCCGGGATAAAAACGCTGATTATAGCCACGAACACGATTCTTGTGCATATGAAAAACTCCTTTTTCTTGTTAGTTCTATGGTAATGGAGATGGGCGGGAAAGGCAAGGGGGAGCTGGTGTGGTTCAGTCCTGAGCGTTCTTCGCAGTGGTTGACTTTTTTGTCTCACATCCTGTGTAGTTGAACTCGGGCTCACAGGGCCGACGTCCATTTCAACAAACATCCGCACGACTTGTTCCAAGTCCCTTGCGGTGTTTGTTTCCAATGATTCGTCCCTGAGCGTTCGCCCTCGTATCCTGGTGTAGGCATTAAATTTTGGTGGTTTGGGTATCCATGCTATGATGTATCTATCGCATAGGCGATGGATTATACCAGCAAAGGAGAATTGTTATGAAAAAATCAACCAAATTATTAATGACTACACTACTTGTTTCGTTAGGTTTGGCTGCATGTGGTGGCAATTCAACATCGACATCAGGTAATCAACAAAGTTTAACAATTACAACATTTGGAGAATTAGCAACATTAGATAGCGCGGACTACGATGATGTTCCGAGCTCAGATATGTTAGGGCAAATTTTCGAAGGATTATATCGTGTCGCTAAAGACAATAAAGTTGAATTAGGAATGGCAGCAGAAGAGCCAACTGTGAGTGCGGACGGCCTTGTATATACGTTTAAATTACGTGATGCAAAATGGTCTGACGGAACTCCTGTAACAGCAGGCGACTTCGTTTACACTTACCGTAAATTAGTAGACCCTAAAGAAGGACACGTGGCGCAATCGGCTGATGTGTTCAAAAACGCGAAGAAAATTCGTTCAGGCGAATTATCGACAGAAGAATTAGGGGTTAAAGCGATTGATGATAAAACATTAGAAATCACGCTTGAAAATCCTGCTCCATATTTACCAAAATTATTAACAGGGTCACGTTTCTTACCACAATCTGAAAAAGTGGCGAAAGAAAAAGGCGAAGGATACGGTTCTTCAGCAGATTCAATCGTGACAAACGGACCGTTCAAATTAGAAGGATGGACAGGTTCTGAACTTTCTTGGAAACTTGTGAAGAACGACGGTTACTGGGATGCAGCAAACGTTCAATTACAAACCGTTACTGTGAATGTATCGAAAGAAGTAGCGACTTCTGTTCAATTATTTGACGGAAAACAAGTCCAATACACAACAATCAGCGAACAATTCGTCGATCAATATAAAACGCAACCAACGTATCACGCTATTCCAAAAGCAACAATGGGGTACATGAATTTCAACGTAGAACGCAAAATCACAGGAAACAAACACTTCCGTCGTGCGATTGCGATGGCTTACGATAAAGCGGCTCTTGTAAACAACGTGTTAAAAGACGGCTCAATCGTTTCAAATGGTCTTGTTCCAAAGGGATTTGCTGAAAACCCAGAAACGGGGAAAGATTATGTGGAAGACCGTGGCGACTTACTCACCTACAATGTCGAAGAAGCGCAAAAAGAATTAGCACTTGCTAAACAAGAATTAGGGATGGACACAATCGAAGTGACCTTATTAACGTCAGATGCAGGTAGTGCGAAAGTGGTCGGCGAATATTTACAAGCGCAAATCCAAAAGAACTTACCAGGCGTGACATTGAACATTAAATCAGTTCCATTGAAAAACCGTCTTGAATTACAACGTGCAGATGATTTCGACTTCTTCTTCGGAACATGGGCACCTGACTATCAAGATCCAGTAAACTTCTTAGAACAATACGTAACAGGTGGAGGAATCAACTTCGGGAACTACTCAAGCGAAGCCTACGATAAAGCCGTTGCTGAAGTGAAAACAACATACGCAACGAAGCCAGCAGAACGTTACAAACAAATGATTGCGGCTGAAAAAATCGTGATGGATGATGTGGCTATCGCTCCAATCTACCAAGCAAGCCAAAGCTACTTACTTGCTGAAAACGTAGACGGATTCGAAGTACTTCCATTCGGACGTACAATCAACCTCCGTCAAGCCTCTGTAAAATAATCATAGAAGCAAAAATAAGAGACTCGAAATTTCGAGTCTCTTTTTCGTTTTGTAAAAAAGCAAAATGTAACATATAAGTTACATTTTAACAATTCTCTCTTTGAACGATTTTGTCCAAAGAGGGATTTTTTATAAGGCTTTTGTCATATGGTAATACGGATGACCGCTTAAGATGCGTTCACTCTCAGGCGTGTAGCCTAGTTTTTCGTATAATTGATAGGCCTTCGTATTGTCCTTCTCGCAGTTGAGGGCGATTTTTGTGGCCCCTTGTTGGCGTGCTAAGTTTTCTACTTCGACCAATAATTTACGGCCGATTCCAAGACGACGATATTCGGGATAGACCGCTAAAATATCGATGTACCATTCGCCAGGCATCGTCTCCTTATCCTCGTAGAGCGGGAGTTGATGCGGGGTATTGTAATCCTCGTACAATCGGTGGAACGGGTCGTCAATCGCATCTTCTAAGTGTCCGTGATAGCCAAAGATGGCCCCAGCGACTTTTCCGTCATGAATATAGACGAGCGTGTTCTTAAGTCCGTAGCGAAACTGATCGTCGAGCATGGCTTCTTCTAGCATCGCGTAGAGCATTTCCGGGCTCGTATGTTCCAAGATTGGCAGTTCCATATCTTGCATAATCAGTTCAATCAGAGGGATGATTTGTCGTCGTTCATCGCGCTTAGGTTGTCGAATCATTTCTGGACTCCTTGATATTGTTCCCGATAATCCGTTGGTGAAATCCCTGTACTCTTACGGAATTGTTTTGAGAAATACGTTGGAGTGGTGAACCCAACAATATCCGCCACTTGTGAAATCGAGTAATTCGTTGTTCGTAGTAAGATTTTACTTTCCTTAATACGAATGGCAATCAAATATTCCATCGGAGACATGCCGATTTCTTTCTTAAAGCTGTGTGAAATATAGAAACGGCTCAAGTGCGTCATCGAAGCGAGGTCTTCTAGTTGGATACTTTCGTGATAGTACGTTTCTAAGTAGTGTTTGATAAACGAAATATCCTTTGTCGCCTTGCTTTGTTTGCCGACTTCAAGGTCGAAGTGTTGGTGACGCAAGATTTTGATTAATAAGATTTCTAATAAGTTATGGCACACTAATTCATAGCTCATCGATTGGGAAGTGGCCTCTTGTACCATCGCATTCAAATAACGCAAGATGTCTTTTTGCTCATCTCGCAAGTTGAAGAATGAAAATGGATGCCCACCTTCTGAGACGGGCGTTAAGTTTGAGAAAGAGAGCCCTTTAATGCCTAACACAATATATTCCAGCGGTTCATCTGGAGAAGATAATTCTGTATGTTCTACCTGCGGATTGATAATGACAAAGTCGTTTGCTTTTACAGGAAAACGTTGGCCTTGAATATTAAACTCGCCTTTTCCGTCTACAACGTAAAATAATTCCGTAAAAGGGTGCGTATGGAGCGTACTATGCCAGTCGCTGTCATATTTAGATTTTGTGATAGATTCCAATTGAAACGATAAGCTCTTAATATCGGATTCCATCATTAAATAACGTTCATTGCTCATTGTCTAACCTTTCTATTTCTAAAGAGAGTTAATAATATTATACACGTTGTGGAAAACGGTATCAATCTTAAACATTATATAAATTTTAAGTGAAATATTTAATAGGAGTTATGAAATTTATTGGAAGCAAGTTTTCATTCATGTTTGGCCCCTTCAAAAGAGGAAAAATCATGTTTGCTTGACGCAACAAAAAAGGACAGGTATTCTAACCAAGAGTAAGAAAGGAGATTCATGGAAAGTAGGAACTAAATTTTCTAGAACCTAAAATCAGAGTAGACTTTATTGCGTTAAGTGCCCGGAGGATGGAATGTTGCCACTGGGACGAAAATGGAAACATTGCGGTAATTTAGTCGCATTCGCTGCATTTACACAACACTAGAAATAGAAGTAGTTAAATGGAGCAACTCTTTACAAGTAAAGGAGATGCTAATATGGAAAATACAAAGAAATACAATCGAAAAAGAACACTGGATATTACAGTGATGGCGATGGTCGTAGCCATTCGTCTTGTGATGGAAATGTTGCCGGCAATTAAAATCGGCCTCTACGTACAAATCGGCTTCGGGTTTATCGGAGCAGCCATCGCAGGGGTGATGCTGGGACCATGGCGTGCGGCGCTTGTGGGAATTCTAGTCGATATCCTCGGAAACTTCTTCCGCGGAGAGAGTGGACAATTCTTCATCGGATACACCTTCACAGCCCTTGTCGGAGGACTCATCTACGGATACTTCTTATATAAGAGACCACTCAGATGGGAACAAATCTTTATGACAGTATTACTCGTCACCATCTTCTGTAACCTCGGACTGAATTCAATCTGGGTGTATATGATGACGCAAAAAGCCTTCGCCGCCTTCATGCCACTGCGAATCCTGAAAAATATGATCTCGCTCCCATTGAATACCGCCATCCTAACCGTGCTCTTTTCAAACAAAACCATGAAGACTTTAATAGAGAAATATAGGGTGTGAGGCTTCGCGCCCAGAAATGGAACGTTGGACCCGAACGACGCAAAGGACTCGGAACGAGTCGTGCGTACGTTTGGGGAAACGCACGCCATTTCTGCGAAGCCGAACCCGACTACACAGGGTGTGAGTCCTTTCCAGCACCACACCTAGTATTCTCTCCCGTTTAGGAGTAGAATAGAACCAAAGAGCAACTATATAAACTAGTTTAAGCGAAGGGAGGCACAACCATGCCATTTATTCATGTTGAAATGATCGAAGGAAGAAGCCGTGAACAAAAAGAAGCCCTTGTCAAAGAAGTGACAGAAGTGGTCTCTAAACACACTGGCGCTCCAACAGAACACATTCATATCATTATTCAAGAAATTAAAGCCGAAAACCTTGGCCAAAACGGCAAATTAAGAGGTTAATCAACTTCATATAGAAAAAATACAGGGCAGCTCAAAAGTTAGAACGCTTTTGAGCTGTTTTTATTAGGAAAACTATCGAATGAATGAACAGCAAATGATATAATTTAGCTAATGATTGTTTATGATGTACGACTGAAATTCTATTGTAAACACAACGGTCTCGTGAAAAATAGAATATCTTTTCAGTAAATACGATAAAATATTGTGTTTTTTTTGAAGTGTGATAATATTTAATATAAATAGTGAGGTCATAAAGTGAGGATTAAGGATGAAGTTAAGAAAAATATTATTTGCTTGTATAATCGGAGGGGTTCTCTTTATATTTTTGTTATTGAAATACAATCCAAGAAATAATCGTGCATACTTAGAAAACAGAATTGGAACGGAAGTTAGTCGTGTTTATCCAACCCAGAATTTGGAGGATCTATTTGAACAGTTTCCGAACGGGTTTATTGTGTATCAAGTGCGCCAAGTGAATGAAAATAATGTCAAAATTAAATTAACGGGAACTGAAAAAGGAGCTCCGATTAAAGGAGAATTAATAGAGACAGAAAGAAAATCTGGAGAGAATACTAAAGTTGTTTCCGTTGAATACTACAATGGAAAATATACTTATTCAGATGAAAAAACGGCTAATGAACTTTGGCCGCAACAATCCTTCTTATTCCAGAAAATCACGTTAAATAAAGATTTTCTATTAACACTGAAACTGAAAGACAAATACTATAGTTCGATGAATGGTTCTTTTGAGTTAAATTATGATGTCAATTTACCAGAAATCAACGAGTATTTATCATTTCCAGCATCAAAAACCATTGAATTATCTTTCGGAGGTAGTAACTCTAATAGAAATTATTACTACTCTGTTGTGGTAAGGGATAAAGATGGTTATTACTTCAGAGAAACGGTTTACGAATAGAAAGGAGATATTATGGCGATAGTTGAAACTACAGGAAGTATGGTAAGTACTTTGGATGCGGCAAACCTAGCTTATGAATTTGAAAAAGTTAGAACGAATATGCCTGAAGTAAAAGATAGAGATGACCTAATCCGTGAGGCCCAAGGTGATAAGGTGATACCTAACAATCTGGAGTATATTGACGATTTCTATGATGAAGTAACAGGTACAAGTGGTACAGCTTTTAAAGACAAAGATACAGGGAAAGTAATAATTGCATATTCTGGAACAAACGTAGAAGCGGATGGTTTTAAAGATCCACTTGTTGATGTTTTCGGAATTGCCTTGGGGTTCGGTATTCATTATGCCCCACCGTATGCTTTTTATGAAAAAATGGCTGCTAAATACGGTCCTGAAAATCTTATTTTGACAGGGCATTCACTTGGAGGAAATATAGCACAGCGTGTCGCTCTGAGATTTAATGCACCGATGACCATAGTATATAATCCAGCTCCTTTATATGTATCTACTTTAACGTCTTTAAAATTGGGAATTATATCTCTTGTCAACATTTCAAGTATTATAATAGACCAGATAAATTTTTCTGGGAAAGTCCTTCGTGTGAATACACAATATGATCCCCTTCAAGCTTCTGTTTATCTTGGTGGGATTTATATAGGAAGAGAAATAACTTTGACAAATTCGGGCGGGCACTCTTTAGATGCTATTGTTGAAAGTGAAGAGCAAATTGCTGAGTTGAAAAGAATTTTAGCAGTCGAATTTGGGATGAGTAGCATTACAGATAAAAAGTTGCAATTTATTCATTCTAGTCGAGAAGGTATATCTGGAGTAACAAAAAGTCAATGGATTTATTTGGATGCACTTCAGGCTCAAGTATTATCTGAGGGGATTGTGAACGCTAATAACGCGGCTATAGAATCGTTCAAACAGTCTAAAGCCAAAGGAATCCAGGAAGCAAATGAACTATATAAAGAATTATCGAAAGTGCCGGCTAATTTTATCTTGTCAGCGGAGGAAATAAAGGCTGTGTATTATGAACAAGGCGTTCATTACGACTCCATTGTTGGTGATGTTGAAGAATTCAGTAATAAAAAATTACAAACAGCTCTTGAAATTGCAGAAACTTTTGATACGTTAAGAAAGTTAATTAATGATGGTATTGCAGAATTAGTTGAAAAAGATCAAGAGTTATCAACTTTATTTGTTAAAGGATAGAGATAAATATGGATAAAAAGGGGACCTTACAGAGTAGGTTAAGAAAAATTTGTGCTGAAATTGATGAGATAAAAAATGAGGAGAAAAAAGAATTATCTAAAATAGAAGAAAAAACAAGAAGAGTTAATTCTTTCAGAAGAGACCTTGCTAATATGTTAGAGCAAAAATATCAGGCTTCAGTACAGGAATTAAAGAATAATGAAGATCAAGTAGTGGATTACGAAAAAATAAGTCAATTATTCCAATTATATTATGAAGCGAATGATGAGAAATTTTATAGAACTCTAAACTCATTAGACAGAGAATCCGAAAAAATCCAACTGGAGTATAAGACAAAGCTCCGAAAGAAATCAGAAGAGATGGAAGATTTACAAATAGAAATTCATAGATTAGAAGATGAGGGATAGTATGGAAATAGGGTCGCTAGCAACTCAAGTTTGGGATACAATTGAAAATGCTTATCAGAATTTGTTGAGAGGAGCAGTACAATCTACTAGTGAAATATTGCTCGAGGTAGAAAAATCCTTAGAAAGGCAGGTGATAAGATCGTTTTATGCACCCGCGAAATTGGCAAAACGTAATAGATTAAAATATCAAGTGGCTAAAGAGTATGCTCAATCATCAAATAAAGCATATACTGAAATAGTACATATTAAAAGTGTGATAGATAAGGATATTAAAGGTAATTTTTCTGAAGCGATACAAAAAGGTCTTACTCAAGAAAACGAAAGCTGGAAAGAATTATCTAATAGTAATATACATTTTTAGATAGTATTTCAAATTGATGAGAGTACATATTGCTAGAAACAAAGTTGATACACGACGTGAAGTTTTTATTTTTATATTGCTAATTATTTGTGAATGTGATACTATCGAAATGTAACAAAAATCAATATTATAACTGAAGGAGTTCATTAAAATGGGACAAATTAAAGTTTCTCCAGAGACGTTACAAACACGTGCTCGTGAATATAGCAAAGCTTCAAACGAAGTAAATGGAATTTTATCTAACCTATCAGCTTTACAACAAACATTAGCAGCTGAATGGGAAGGACAAGCTTTCCAAGGTTTTGATAGACAATTTAACGAATTAAAACCAAAAGTAAAAGAATTTGCTGAATTATTAGAACAAATCAACGTTCAGTTAGTTGGAGCTGCTCGTGCAATGGAAGAGCATGACCAAGCTTTATCTCAAAAATTCGGATTAAACTAATGGATAATGGATAGACCATCTATCCTAAGAAGGTGGGAGCGCATCCCGCCTTTTTCTTTTAAAAAATTTGAAGGGAGAAGAAAATGAAACATAAGAAAGTCTTCCTGTTTTCAGGAGTTCTTTTAATAGCGGTATTATTATTATCATTATTCGGAGTGGTGAAACCACAAAATACAAATCGGTCGACTTCAGTTCAAGACTCGCAGACAGCTAAAAGTGATGTCACTATTGCTGTTGTGAATGAAGATAGTGGGACAAACTATAATGGAGACAAAGTAACAGTTGCAAACATCTTAATTGAATCATTTGCAAAGACAACTCCTTACAAAGTTGAAACGGTGTCTCGTTCGACAGCTGAAAAAGGGTTAGAAAATGGGAACTATCAAGTGATGGTGATTTTACCAAGTCATTTTTCACAAGACGCCCTTTCGTTAGAAGCGACAGCACCAAAACGTGCATTGTTCCAATATAAAGTGAATGCCGACAAACAAGTTTTAGTGAAACAAGCAGAAGAGGCAGTCTCGTCATTAAAACAAGCATTTAACCAAGATCTTATTCGCATTTATTTTAGTAGCGTAATTGCTAACTTGAAAAATGCACAGAAACAAGTTTCTGGAGTCGTAAAAAATCAAGGAGATACGGTTGACCAATTTCAAACTGGGCTTTTAGAACCGTTGATGCAATATTCTCAAGAATTTAAAGGGATTTCTAGTTCATCGAATAATGCAGCAGAAGTGATGAATGGATTTAATACAATCATTCAGAATTCAAATGCATCGTTCACACAAATTATTTCCGTAGATAAAACATATGAAAATGAAATTGCTAAAATTAAGGAGTTGCAAGACGCATGGGCTCAATCGATTGCTAAACGAGAAAATGAATTAGCAGTTTATGATAAAGGCATTTCTAGTATGACAGTTACGGATCCGTTGAAAATTATGCAAGAAGTTAATGGGCAAAAACTTCCAGAATTAAGCAACGGACAAGATTTGAATCAAGTCTTAGCAAACTCAAATGAGTTAAGTAAACGTCTGAATGAATTCGTTGAGGATATTAAGAAGAGAAACGAAGAAATTAGTACTTATTTAAATACAACCTATAAAGCAAAAATCAAGCAAGCAGTCGCAGAATCGTTTGCTGATAATAGTAACCAAACAAAGAAAACACTAGGCTTAATGGTTTCAGAGTTGCGTAATAATATTGATAAGAAGTTTATTTCAAGCGCTCAACAGATGACGCTTTATGATGATGCGACTATTGATCGAATGACATTATCAGCAGCAGATAAACAGTTTCTAAAAAATACTGTTCATTTTATTCAAAAACTAAATCCATCAGCAACCACACAAACAAGCAACCAAGATACTTTTGTTAGCAATAAAGAAAATGACATTAAAAACAAAGTAATCTCTGGACAGATTGCGGTGAATGATATTGCTGGTAACATTAAGAAGATTTCTTTAGCCATTGATAGTCGTTACAGTGTTCAAAGTTTACGCATTAATGGTCAAGGGGCTTCATTCTCACAAAATGGTAGTTCTGTGGAAGTGACTTCAGGGTATAGTGCTTCTGCAAAACAATTACGTGTAGATTATGAATTGAAATACAATGGTGGATCGGTCGCAAGCGATAGTTGGTTTGCGCCAATCTTATCGAAAATCAATGTTGTGACGGAAGAATCAATTGCTCATCTTAGTGATGAACAAAAACAAGCATTATTAAATAATATTGCTTCATTAAATAGTAGTATTCAACAATCCAATAAAGTGATTGAGGCGTTTAATAATTATCAAGCCTCAGGGAATGCGACTCCTAAAAAATTCGATACACTAACTCCGTTAGATGGAGCAACTCTAACGGTGAATACTAGCTCTCAAGCGATTCAAAGAACGTATAGCGGTAGTGATGCACGTACTATTTTCACAGATTCTAAAGCATTCTTAGGAGAAATTTCTACAGCCGTATTTAATGATGTAAAAGCGTATCTTGATTTTGCAGGTCAAGTGAAGGCCGTTTATGGATTAGACTTATATTCAAACAATGGAGCAAATCCTAAACAGCCAGCGGGAGATTCATTATATGCGCAGTTGGCATTTGAAAATCTAGATGAAATCTTAGTCGATCTAGTAACGAATACATTAACAAGTGATATTAAAGAAAAACTTGTGATTCCAGAAGAATTGAACACACGAGTTGCGACACTTTCAACGGATGTAGCCACTCTAAAGAAAAATATGGATGCTTATCAAAAGCTAATGCAGGATGTAAATGCTGAAATTACAAGAATCGTGACGGAAACTCAAAAAGTTAAAGAAACTCTTGAAAGTAAACCGATTTTTGTAGATTCAGAAAAACGTGACAATACTGATTTAACAGGTGTGAGTCTATCAATGAACAAAGACTTATCAACGCTTATGTTAGCAAGTCGTACATTGATGGATAACACAAAGTCTCATCAACAAGTGGCTGAAACTATTCGAAAAGAATATAGCCGATTAAACGATGAGGTGAAAACTCTCGAAACAAAAGGGACTGAGTACAAGAACGCTGTCGAAACAATGGACAAAGTGATGAACAAAGAATTCGAATCGAACACGGCATTCTTGAACGAATTTACGAAAGTAATGTCCAATACGGAGTCTGGAAACAATACAAATACATTAGTCTATGATTACCTATCTCATCCAATTGATGGAACATTAGCAGACGGACGCGGAGCAGACACTTCACGTCAACATACGGATAATCGTACAGGAGTCTTAATGGTATTGATTATCGCAATGATGACTCTTGCATTTGTATACATGTTACAACACGGCAATTGGCAATTACTGGACACAAATCGTTATCTATCTAATGAATCAAAATCACATCTCTTACCTTTAGCTTTATTAGCAGGTGTTGGAGCAGGCATTGGCGCCTTAGTAAGTATTGTGGTAGGTGTGAAATTGAGTTTACCAGCTGAGCAATTATTTGCACTCATCGGAATGGCAATTCTGATTGCTGTAAGTGCTATTTTCATGCACCATGCGTTAATGTCATGGCTAAAAGCTTATGGGTTATTAATTAGTTTAGGATTTATCGTCATTTACGTTATTGCATTGGGACAATTATTTGATACGTATTATGGAAATGTTTCACCAGTATTAGCGTATTTAACACCATTCGTTTCTGCAGAAAATATGTTACATGCAGTTATCAATCAGCAACCTACAGCATGGATTTCAACAGTGGTAATTTCTGTTATTGGAGTAATTGGATTTGTTGGAAGCATGCTACATTATCAACAACAAAATAAGGAGTAGACAATGAAAAAAATCAGTCAAGTCATAATGATTGTACTTGGCATGATGGTTGTCCTCACGGGCAAAGTATGGGCTCAAGACGGTTCGTTAAAAATCAATGTGGATGTTCCTGTCCAAACGAATGTAAATGAGCAAACTTATTTCGAACAAGACATAACACTGAAACAACTGTTTGATGCCTCTTTGTCTCAAATGATTTCAAAACAACAGGCAGAAGAGTCATTATCTGAAACGCAAGATAAGGCTCTTCTTTTTTTATCGACAGGCTCTCAAAAATTAAATCCGATTGAAACAGATCAATTCTTCTTAACGCAGTCAGCAACTACTCCTAATAAGGGAGTGAAGTTAAGACCAGAAGAAAAGACGTCGCCATTAACCATGGTTGGATTCATTGCATTAGGATTATTAATGAGTGGGATATCGATTTATCAATTTTTGAAGAAAAGGAAAACACATCATGCATAATATGTATATTAATTTAACGTTAGATTTAAGAAAGTTTGCATATGGGCAATATGATTTACGAGTTCCAGTAGGCATTAGCATGAAGGAATTATTACATATTGTCGCACAAGCTTATCAATTAGAATTGAATGTTGTTAGTCCTAGTATCCGTGTACATGATAAAGGAGTAGTCCTAACAGCGTTGCAACGCATTGAAGATGTTGGAACTTTACGTGATGGAGTCCAATTAATCGTCGAAACTTTATAGAAAGAGAGAGAATAAACGTGAGAAGTGTTGAAGTTACAAAGGAAGAATTCAAAGGGAATGTAGCTATGGCATTAACGCTGTTGCAAGTGGCCATTCCAGAAGCTGTTCCATTGACTGTTGAAGAAGTTGAAAGTTCTTATATGATTCATGCGGATACAGCAAATACTCAAGAATTCGAAAAAATCTATCCATTACCATTAGAAGAACGTCTTCGCTACTTAATTAATGTAGGAAAATTATTTACACCATTAGAGGCAAGTGTATATACATACTCGCTTTCGCCAGAAAATGTAGTGTTTACACAAGATGGAATTGCAAAAATTGTTTTCCGTGGAATTAAAGGGCAAGTCCCTCCTTATGAAGGATTATCTGAAGAAGAATTTTTGAAGCAGTACAAATCAATGATTGTAGCAACACTAGATTCAAAATCTAAGTTTACAGAATTATCTCAAGGAAAATTAGAATTCTACAAAGGACATAAATTCTGTGAAGAGATTATTGCAGCTCAATCGATTTCAGAAGTACTAGAAAAAATGCAAGAGCATCTAGACTATGAAAGAGAGCGTGTAGCCAAAGAAATGGTGCGCGTACCTCAACGAAAACTTTTTGTGTGGAAATTGGTGGGGATTTTATCAGGTGTCATTGGAGTAGTATTGGCAGCAGTACTGGCTTTCAATTTGTTTGTGGTACAACCAAAGCAAACGCAAATCGCATCCCTTCGTTTATCGTTTATTGAAAAAGATTATTCACAAGTGGTAACGAATGTAAAATCAATCGATAGTAAATCTCTTTCTGCCGAAGATAAGTATATCGTTGCGTATTCAGTGATTATGACAGAATCACTAACGAATGAACAAAAAGCAGTGCTTGGAAAAATTACAGCACAAACAAACGAAGATTACCTAAGATATTGGGTACTGATCGGTCAAAATAAAGTAGATGAAGCAATGGATATTGCGAGTTATTTAGATGATCCACAATTATTAATGTACAGTTTAACGAAGAAAATTGATGATGTTCAACGTGATCCAAACTTAACGTCTGAAAAACGTACAGAGGAAATTAACCGTTATAAAGGTAAATTGGAAGAGTTAAAGAAACAATATTTACCAACACAACAAAAAACGAAAGAAAATTAATACGGAGGCAGTAAATGATTTGTTTAATTAAGATAGATAATACCATCTACGACATTTCAAAAGAGAGAGCTTACCGTGTGGGAACTCATCTAAGCGATGATTTTGTTGTGGAAAATGCATTTGCAGATAAATTAATCGTGAAAAATGGACAAGTGTCGTTTGCGGACCGTATTTACACGAACGGAAAACATAGCCTTCCATTCAGTAATGAGATTGTTGCAGAATTATTTGTTTTTCAATATAGCCTACAAACGTTACTAACAAAAGAGCCTTTAACCATTGGTCCGGATGAACTGCATGCGGTAAGCATTCCTCAAAGCCAAGAATTATTGATTCAAGCAAACGCTACAGGATATGAAATTGTATCCGAGAAAGAAGTGTTCTTGAATGGGCAGTTGGTCACGACACCCGCACAGATGAGTGAGGGAGATTTCTTATTCTCTACGAGTGGCTATTTTATTAGAATTCAAGGGCAAAAAGTTTTTATCGCTAGTATCGAGCCGATTGAGACAACTCTTGTGCAGTTAGATTTTGAAGATACACCAGAGGATAAGACAAGTGATTTTCACCGTTCACCTCGATTCATTTTACGTGAGCCAGATGATGTGGTGAGCATCTTAGCGCCACCAACTGAAGATAATATGCAGAAGCAATCGCTATTAAAATTAATTATCATGCCGCTTGCGATGATTGGGCTTACGGTGGCAACGCATTTTCTTACAGGAAATGGCGGAATGATGATTATGATGATGGGGATGTCGGTGATTACTTTAATCACCTCAGTCCACAGTTTCTTCTCAGACAAAAAACAAAATAAACATCTAAAAACGAAAAAGATGGAGAACTATAAAGCGTATCTGAATGAGAAATATAAAGAGCTTTATGACTTGTCTAAAGAGCAGGAAGAAGCGTTGAATTATCACTATCCATCTGTTGACGCTGTAATGGAAATGGCGAAGGTCACGGATAGACGTCTCTATGAAAAGACACCTCATCACTTTGATTTTCTAACGTACCGTCTAGGAACAGGAAAAATCATTCCAAGTTTTAAAGTCGATTATAAAAAATCTGAGTTAACAGAATACAATGAAGCCATCAGCGACCAAGTAACCGAGTTAGTAGCTCATTATCAATACTTAGAAAATCTACCAATTACTAATGATTTGTTATCGGCGCCTACAGGATATATCGGATCTCGTCGAACAGTCATTGAGCAAGTTCAACAAGCGATTATTCAGTTGGCGACTTTCCATAGTTACCATGATGTGCAATTTGTTCCAGTGTTTCGTGAAGAAGAACTCCCATTGTGGGAATGGAGTCGTTGGTTACCGCATATGAAACTCCAACAGTTTAATTGTCGTAGTTTTGTATACCATCAACGTAGTCGTGATCAATTGTTAACGTCGCTCTATCAAATGATCAAAGAACGTAAACAAGCTGCTGAACAAGCAGGAACTAATAAGCAACTAACTTTTACTCCTCATTATGTATTTGTGATTACGGATTTATCTCTAATGCTAGATCATAATATTATGGAGTTTATCAATGAAGATTTATCGCATCTTGGAATTAGCTATCTTTTTGTAGAAGATGTGATTGAAAGCCTACCAGAACATGTAAACACTGTTGTGGATTTCAAAGGAAATCGTCAAGGAACATTACGCCTTCATAATGGCGAATATATGGATAAACCGTTTGTGACATTTGAGAAGTTATCCACTGAAGCCAAAGAAAAATTCGCAAGAGACTTGGCTCAAGTGACGCATGTTCAAACATTACGAAACGCGATTCCAGATAGTGTCACATTCCTAGAGATGTATGGTGTAGATTCTGTAGAAGCATTAGATATGAACCATCGTTGGGCAACAAATGATACGTACCAAACAATGGCAGTACCGTTAGGGCTACGTGGCCGTGATGAATTATTAATGTTGAATTTACATGAAAAAGCGCATGGACCTCACGGACTAATGGCAGGGACAACAGGTTCCGGGAAATCTGAAACCTTACAGTCGTATATTGCTTCATTAGCGGTGAATTTCCATCCATATGAAGTGGCATTTCTATTGATTGACTACAAAGGTGGGGGGATGGCGAACCTATTTGCGGACCTACCTCACTTAGTTGGAGCAATCACCAACTTAGATGTGGCGCAAGCCAATCGTGCCTTAGTGTCTATTCAAGCAGAATCGAAGAAACGTCAACGATTATTTGCAGAATATGATGTAAACCATATTAATCAGTACATGAAATTATTTAAAGAGGGTGTAGCCACTGAGCCAATGCCTCATTTATTCTTGATTTCGGATGAGTTCGCAGAGTTGAAAACGAACCAACCTGACTTCATGAAAGAGTTAGTATCTGCAGCGCGTATCGGACGTTCGCTCGGAATTCACTTAATCTTGGCGACTCAAAAACCAAGCGGCGTAGTCGATGATCAAATCTGGTCTAACTCGAAGTTTAAGATTGCGTTGAAAGTACAAGATGTGGCTGATTCGCGTGAAATTATTAAAACGCCAGATGCTGCAGAAATTACGCAAACGGGTCGTGGATACCTACAAGTTGGGAATAATGAAATCTATGAATTATTCCAAAGTGCTTGGAGTGGAGCCGATTATGAACCAGAAGCGGTACGTTCTACACACCGAGATACGACAGTGTATGCTATTAAAGATAATGGACAGTATGAAGCAATCAATAAAGACTTAAGTGGATTAGATGAAAGTGGGAATCAGAAACGATTACCAACTCAATTGGATGCGGTCGTTCAAGAAGCGAAGCGTGTATTCGAATCGCTACATCTTCCAAAGGTCGCAAGTCCTTGGCTTCCCCCGTTAAAAGAGAGAATTTCTGCGGAAGATATTCAAGATATTCAATTTAAACATTATTGGGGAGAAAATAAACACCCTGAGTTTTTATTGGGATATCAAGATATTCCGGAACAACAAGCGCAATTACCGCTTACAGTTGACTTCAACGATTGTGGTCATATTCTAGTCGTTGGAAGTCCAGGTTATGGAAAATCTACCTTTATTCAAAATGCATTGATTGATGTAATGCGTAAAACAACGCCAGAGCAATCGCATATCTATTTATATGACTTTGGAACGAGTGGATTGATTTCTTTAGTGGATTTTCCACATGTGGCAGACTACTTTACCGCAGACGATAATGAGAAAGTGATGAAGTCATTACGACGTCTTCAAAAAGAAGTGAAGGTACGAAAGGCAGCGCTTAGTGAAGCACGTTCAAGTAATATGCAACAATACAACAGAGACGCCGTAACACCATTCCCTTCACTATTTATTGCAATCGATAGTTTTGATGGAGTGAGTGATGCTACTTTCAGCGAAGCCTTTAACGAAACAGTTAATATTTTAGCGCGTGAGGGTGCCTCTCTAGGAATTTACCTCATCACAACGATGTCTCGTTTCAATGCTATGCGTGTACAATTACAAGCAAACTTTAAAACAAAAATTGCGCTCTACTTATTCGAACAGAGTGATGTTACAAGTATTGTTGGTCGTACAAGCCAAGTGCTCTTAGATATCCGTGGTCGCGGATTAATGAAGCAAGACACAGTCGTTTCATTCCAAGTGTGTGTGCCGTATTCTTCTGAAGATAATTCATCGATGATTCAGCAAGTGAAAGCAGAAGCGCAAGAAATGTCACATTATTGGACAGGCGCATTACCACAACCAATTCCAATGTTGCCAGAAGTGGTGACACCAGAAATGGTGGAAGCTCAAGCAGACCGTTCAGAACGAAACCATCAAGTATTACTCGGATTAACGAGAGAAATGGTCGAAGTGGCTGCATTTACATTAGATAAAGCCATCTCGTTAGTTAGTGATAATGTTCGAAGTGTTACTCAGTTCTACAAAGTACTAGCTTACCAGTTGCAACAATATACGACTCCTGTTCAAGTGGTGATTGTGGATCCATTAGGATTAGTGCCATTAGATCAATTTAAGGAAGCGCATCGTTTCAGCGATACACTGAGTGCTAAAGACGGAATGAATATCATCTTAGACAACTTAAAGGAACGTATGGCGCAACCTGGCGAGTATACTCAATCACTCATTATCATTCCAGACATCCAAATCCTTGGACAAAGTCTCAACATTACAGAAAATCAGTTCAAAGAGCTTCTGTTAGAAGGACCTAAGTACGGTATTACGCCAGTATTTGTAGGGAACTATAAAGACTTAATGACGAATTACTCTACGCTTGTAACCTTACACAGACAATTGGCGACACAGGTGTTCATGGGAATGCGTATCAGCGACCAAGAATATGTTCGCTTCCCGTATATCTCAAACGAAAAATCTCCACGTCCAAACGAAGGCTATATTGTTGATGCAGAAGGTTATGAATTTGTACAATTAATGAGTATAGAAGAATAGAGGAGGCGGAAGGATGAAAAAGTTATTTATATTCATAGCTATAGTGATAGGAATCTTTGCTGTAGTGCAGTGTTCAAAACCGACAATCACGAAGGAACAACAGAACAATGTTGTGACTAGAATTGCACGGAGGTATGAGGTTAACGAGGTTGAGTTTCTCCTGTTTACAAAAAATTGGAGTACAGGTAGTTATATTTTAAAAATAAAATTAAATGATGATGATTCAAAAAAAGCAACGATGATAATAGAAGATAAGAAACAGCTGGATAGTGCAGATTTGGAATTAATGCTGAATCCGGTTGGAAAGTTTGATGATATTGAGAGAACTGAAAAAATTACGGGAGATATTTCTATATCAAATATTAAAATAAAATATTTAGGGGAGTAGGGAATGTTAACTGAAGAACAAAATAGATATGTTTCTGATCAAGTATACTTATTAGATTCTTCTAGAAAAGATAGAGACGAAGATTTGATTGAAAATGCCATAGTTCGTTTTGACGATGAAAAACCAAACTTAGGTAGTTATAAAATCTTAAAAATCGAAGATAACCAAGAAAATGGGATGCAAGCGATGGCGGTTGCTCCCATTGGTGCTGATGGGCAACCAGATTATTCTCAAATAACAATCACGTATGCAGGGACTAATTTTTGGGATCCTAAAGATCTAGATACCGATGGTCAAATGCTAGTAACGGGTAATACTAAAACACTAGATCTGAAGATAAGTGAGTCTATGTATCGAAGCGTTGAATCGCAAGCAGCCGCTGCTCTTCGTTTCGCAGAAGAGGTCCGTAAGCAATTCCGTAATTCACAAATTACTACAACAGGGCATTCATTAGGAGAATCTCTTGCAATGTTTAGTGCATTAAAAAATGGATGGGACAATATGGGGTCGCATGGTCCGGATATTCATAATATGATAAGCCCTGCAGAACTCGCGTATATGAGAGCTCACCCAGAACAGTTTAAGAACTACCGAGGCAACTATGATCCCATCGGTGGGGTTACGGGGAATGCAACGGTTACTGGGATACATCTGGACTATGGATTTGCACTGTATACACATGATTTAACATATTTGAAATTCAACCAGCTGCAGCAGATTATTCATGGTAATGGAGATGTTGTCTGGGAGACTGCAAAGAAGGATATTGACATTGATGGAGACGGAACGATTGATTTTCATGTTAAAGGAATTGATCCTAAACCCAGGGATTTACTAAGTGCAGATCAAAACTGGATTAGTAGTGGAGATAAGAT
>ERZ772909.555-NODE-555-length-22823-cov-10.340434_pt1 | contig 22823 bp, 36 predicted proteins | sample MGYA00511137_ERZ772909 | MGnify/ENA primary metagenome ERZ772909 (study PRJEB29015, sample SAMEA2738095) | human oral metagenome | biome: human oral; feature: human-associated habitat; material: saliva | place: China | collected 2270 ... | reverse complement strand
TCTCGACCCACTATAAGTGGCGCGTTGGTGACAGATTCTCAACCTCTATCTTTACTAAAAGTATAGCACTATTTTCCCTTTTTGTAAAGCGTCAACATATTTTTTTCATTCTTTTTGACTTGACGAATCCCAACCTTACCAAAGTGAATGACTAGCATTTCATCCCTTGGTACCATCACCGCTTCCATAACAACCTTATCTTTATTAGGAATTTTTGCATAAGAAACAATTGATTTTTCAATCCTTTCTGAATTATCTAGAATCAAATAAGGTTTTTGAACCACCTCTTTTATTAACATAAATTCATCCAATGAATACTGTTGCCCGTGTCTAACTAATGAAGTAGCCAAACTACTAACATCTATGTAAGCAGAACTTATCCCTATCAATTTTGTTATTTCGCTTGGGAAAACGCCCAATTTATATTCAGGCTCTAGTAATTTTACAAGTTGCTCTTTCGATAATCCACCTTTCTTAATTTCATCCCATGCGTTAGTAACATCGGAAAATAATTTCGTGGTGTTGTTTTTTGGAATTGTTTTACTATTTCCCTTAGAGTCTTGTGTTTCGTCTTTGTCAACGTACTTAGAATACCACTCTTTATAACTCATATCAGCAGGCACATACTCGACCCTTCCTGTTTCGGGATTTCTAGCCCTACGTTCTAGTTTGCTGTAATCTGTGTCCTCGTCGTATGCGATAGTCGTAGACCTGCACCATGGATGTAGAGGTGGATAATTCACACCAGGAACAGCCTTGTCCGTATCATAAACCTTGTTATCGTGTTCTTGACAAATCTTAGACGTCCGCCTGTCCAATACTGCCACAAATTTGTACTTTGTGATTTCAGCATCTTCATAGCTGAGCAGTTCCATCTGGTTATGAAAGAACGCTGATTCGGTACGAACCAAGCGTCTAGCTTTGTTCTGTCCAACTTCAAATCGTTCAGCGATTGCTTGAGATGTATCTCTTACGCTTCGACCAGTCATGAGACTGACTAGGAGCTCATCCTTCACGCTTGAAACAAGCGCCCCAGTATTTCCCCATATTCTGTCCGAGTAAGCATCTCCCGTCCATTTTAGACCTTGTAGACGCTTGATTTCTGTTTCAGGTAAGTCAGAGAAGCTATAAGCGAGTCCTGTCTGCTGTTGTAAGTCAAAGGTAGCCTTGTAGTAGCTATCTTTCATCAAGTCGCTGTAAAAGGTATCTGAACCATTCTTCTCAGAGTGATAGATAGACTCACGCATACGGTCTAAATCGTCGTTCAAACGTTCTAAACGTTTTATGCGATAAGCATAAGCTGGACTGTCTAAATCAGCGAGCAAGCGTTGAATATTCGGGTCGTTCGGTCGAGCTTCGAGAACCTTACGAAGTTCATTCAGGTCCTTTTGGTCTTTCATGTTCTTTAAGACATGACGAGCATCACGCTCGCTCAAACCGTAATCACGCTGAAACTTATCAAAGACCTTGTTGATTTGTTTATCTAGATAGGCTTTAGATTGCTTGTAGATATCATCAAACTTGTCCGCTTGCTTCTCAGCCTTATCCATCTGTTCATAGATGAGATTAGCCTTCCTCTTCGCCCAGTACTCCTCGTTCTTCATCTGTCACCTCTTCGTCTGGCTTCGTGTTGGCCTGATTAAAGAATGGCACACGTTCCACGTTCTTTTCTTTCTCTTCTTCGAGTTCTTCCAATTCAGCATCAGGATCCTCGACAAACGGTAAGAGTGAAATGAGTTGTCTGAGCGTAACTTTACCTTCAAGATTATTGATAACCTGTGACAATTCAAGTAAGTTCTTAGGTAATCCACGACTAAACTGAGGTACTATCGAATTTGCGTCAAGCGCAATCTGTTGTAGGCCTAGGTACTTAGCAAAAATACTGATACGCTGTCTAAGCCCACGTTTATAGTTGGACTCTTTGACTTTAGTAATCATCTCAAGACCTAGTAGCTTATACTCCATAGCAACTCCTGAACTGTTACCTGCAAAGTTCTCGTCCGTAAGGTTCGGTACGTGGCTAAAGGTGTAAATATCCTCTTTCAAGGCTTTACGTAAGATTTCAGTAGAGCCCTCGTCCAACAAGTTCTTCAAGAAGTCAGCCTTAGAATCCATTGGAAGTTCTAAAAGCCCTTCTTCATTAAGGATAGACATAGCTTTGTGGGTTTCTTCGGGCGTGTCTCCTAACTGTGCTCCATACAAAACAAGGATAGACTCAATCGCTTGTTCTTTATCGTTTACACGGTTACCCATCAAAGAGTTGTAAGCATCAATCAAGCTAATCTGTTGTTCATAATCGCCAATCGCAAAATTATTATTCTTATACTCGATGATTGGGATTTGACCAAGGTGGTGTGGCTCAACATCATTTTTTTTCACATACGACCCTGACGAATCACTCAAAATAATGTGATAATGCAAGTTCTGTGTAAAAACCTCTGCTTGGTATGTCTTTGTGTCTTTTGAGTCATCCTTGATCTCGTAGTAGTAGACCGCAAACAAGGGTCTGCGTTCAATACTATCGTCGTAAACCAAAAAGGTGTTCTCAACATCAAGACTAGCTGAGTCAAGCTCGTTCAAACCCTCTTTGACATAGATATACTCGTAAGCACGACCATAGATGGCCATATTAAGAGCGTTCTGCGTGTCCACTTGGTCAACTTCAGCGTTATCGAATGCAACCAACAACGGATCAAGGTCGCTCTTTCCTGTGTTGTTGTAGGTAATCGGACTACCTAGGAAGTAACCTGTGGCTGTGTCTGCAATATCCTTCGCATGATTGGCTACTGTTTTAAAGTTTGGAGCGTTAGGATTGCGCCTTTTATGTTCAAGAATAGAATGTTCTCCAATGTAGTAACGCTTTAATTTTGCCAAAGCCTCTCGCTCGTTTGCGTGTTTGCGGATTAGCTTATAAATCAATTCAGATTTTAGATTTGTTTCATCATATCCATCCCGTGGATAGGTTAAGTATTTATACATGTTCTCCCTTTCTACAAGCCATAAAGAGATTTTCTCTTAACGGTTGCCTTTGGTTGTGTTTGTTTTGAGTAAATCGCATAGCGCAACGCATCCAATACGTCATCGTTTTCCTTGATTGGCTCGCCTGTTTTCTCATTCCAGATATACTGGTAGACCTCGTCCTTAAAACGGCTTACTTTATCTGATACAACAAAAAAGCGCCCAGCTTTCATGAACTTAGCAACTTCTTCAATTCCTGACAAGACTGCTTTATTTGCGTTGAATGTCTTGATTTGTTCCCTTTGGAATCTTGCAACGTGTTCAGGTCGTGCGCTATCAGCCCAAAACGTGATGTTTCCATAACGGCTTTTTATATCTTTAGCAACGTCTACCCAAAAATCAATCTCTTCATGTTGGTGTGCATGTTCCTCGACTAAGTAAATAGAACCGTCTGCTGACTCTCCGATAACCACGATAGAACCGTAGTGTTCGTACCCCCAGTCGACACCAGCATAGAACCTAACTAAATCATCTGGAGCGCTATCGATATACATGTCCTCTTTAAAGTCACGATACACGGCACCCTCACCAGTTACCCAGCGCCCGTAGATACCACGCTCGGTAAACATGCCAGACGGGGTTGTAGCGATTAGGTTATCAACGTACCGTTGGTTCAAGAATGTGTTATCAAAGATTGTAAAGTGGTTGGCAAGTATTTTCTTACCGTCCGCTTTATCAATATAATCAACCTTAAGCCAATGTTTCGGATGGTCTGGGTTAGTGTCGCAGATAACTCTAGCACCAAGACCAGAACAACGTTTTAGAATCTCGTCAAATACCGCCTTATTTGCCAGCGTAGCCTCGTTTATATACGCTCCGAATGCTGTCATACCACGGATAGCTTTCAAGCCCGCTATGGAGCCTGTGAACGTCGTGACGACATATACACCAAAGAGCGTGAAATTCCCGTGCCTGTCAAACTTGAAATCGTAATTGTACGAGTCCGAGATTTCTCTTAGTATATTTGTTTGAAGTGTCCCTGAGGAAACTGCACCAAGGATATACATCGGGTTCTTAACTCCGACTTTCTCAGCGTTTCGCTTTGCTCGTTTCAATTCCATCAAAAAAAGGTCATTGTCTAGCTTGGTTTTACCAGCACGTACCGCACCGTGATTGATCATCATATACCAGTCAGTAGCAACTGCCCTTTTTAAAATTTTTACTTGTTTGTCTGTATATAGTCGATTAAGTGCCATCGTTTAAAGCATCCTCCAACTTGTCGAAATACTCAGCCATGACATCTTCTGAGTTTGCGCTACCTTCGAGCTTGACCCTGCGTTTTTGGTTTTCTAGTTTCAAGGCTTCAATGCGCTCTTTTTGTTCACGTTTGTCTAAGCTGTCTTTTGTATCAATCGCAGTAAGCCTACTGATTTGCTCAAAAGCTCGGACGTTGCCTTTCATAGCCTTCTGCATCATGACCATAGCCAGAGCCATTTCATTGGTTGAGTCAAAGCCTAGCTCTTCAAGTTGCTTCTTCACGTTTGGACTTGCAACCTCGGCTTGTAGTATTGTTTCAAATGCCTTTCTCAGATTGGCTTTTTTCCTTCGAGCTTTGCCTGAAGCGACTCCGCCTTTTTTGCCATATTTTCGAGCTTCGTCCGAGGTTGGGACTTTTAAATTATCTGCACCAGCCATCGCCTCACTTCCTTACTTTTTTAAAAATTTCAGCTCACTTTTTCAGCAGTAAGCCCTGTTTCTTCTTCCCAGCGCCTAATCGTTCGTGCAACGTAGAGTGGGTCAAGCTCCATACCGTAGTAGATACGTTCTGACTTCTCGCATACCATAAGAGTAGAACCACCACCATTAAAGCTATCTAGAACTCTGTCGCCTTTCTTGCTGGAGTTTAAAACACACCTAGCAATCAACTTCAAAGGTTTCATGGTTGGGTGGATGTCATTTCTAACTGGCTTATCTTCGTAAAAGATAGTGGTCGGAGTTGTTTCTTGCATTGTTTTGATGTAAGAGATTAGCTCGCTCTTTGTCATTTCTTTTAGGTTTTCTTCATCCTCTTCAATGACCGTAGCTAGTGAGCGATTATCTACAAAATAGTGACTCGCTCCATCTTTCCAACCGTACAAGCAAGGTTCATGCTTCCATTGGTAATCTTGACGACCTAACACAATAGCATTTTTTACCCAGATAATAGATTGTTTTAATAACCATCCTGTCTCTTTGACTGCAGCTCTAAAATTCAACCCTTCCGAATCTGCGTGCCAGATATAGAACGCCCCCCCTGGTTTCAAGTGGTTGTTTGCGACTGCGAATGCATCCCTCAGGAATTGCCTGAAGCTGACGTCGTCCATACTGTCATTCATGATTGTCATAGCTTCCTCGGTTCCTCCTTGGTAGGCTACGTTGTATGGTGGGTCGGTTACATAGAGGTCAATCATTTCTCCATCAATTAGTTGAGCCATGTCCTCTGCTGATGTACTATCGCCACACATTAACCGATGCCGTCCTAATTGGAAGATGTCCCCGTATTCAATGCCTGTCTCTTCCTCTTGTGAGAATTCCTTGGCATCTTCTGGATCCTCGGACTCCTCGAAGTCGTCCAAAGAATAGTCGACATCCTCAAACCCAAACATGGTCATATCTAAGCCATCGACACTTTCAAGCTCTGCGTAGAGCAGTTCTGTGTCCCACTCGGCAATCTCGCCTACTTTGTTATCGGCAAGCCTGAACGCTTTTATTTGTTCTTCTGAAAGGTCGTCAGCGATTAAGACTGGCACGGTTTCGAGTTTCAAAAATCGTGCAGCTTTATACCGTGTATGCCCGTTTATAATTTCTCCGTCTTTGGTTGCTACAATTGGAACTTTAAAGCCAAACTCTCTGATTGAGTTAGCAACTGGCTCTACTGCCTTGTCGTTATTCCTTGGATTGTTTTTATATGGCTGTAGCCATTCTAAAGGTTTATCAATTATTTTCAATTCGTTGTCCTGGAACCAAAAAACACACACCTATGAGGTCTGCGTTTTTCGGGTTATATGGTCTCTCGATTTTACTTTTTGTAATATCGAGGTGGCTACTGACCTCGAATAGAATCGATATTATATTTACCTTTCTTATTTATTTTTGTGTAGCCTTTAAGGCGGTGCTCGGAGTCGAACCGAAGATAAGTTTTTGTTTGAGTTTGGAGATAAAACAATATACCCGTCACCGCCATGCGAGGGCAAAGCCCTCAGATTTTCATAAAGGAGCATCATCTGCCGCAGCATTTGATACTACCATTTTATCAGTTTAAAAACTTCATGCCTGTACAATCACTATCATTTACTATCAATTCGCTAAGAATACTATCAAGCTCTTTCATTGCTTGTTTTTTCAGTCTGTAATAAGTAGGCGAACTGATACCACCAAGGCTGTCGCAGATATCATCTACATACATTTTATTGATATAGGTCATTCGTAGAATGGTTCTGTGCCTTGGATTGCTTAGCTTGTTGATTATGCGACCAAGCTCCATCTTACGATTGATTATGGCATTTGTGTCCCGCTCGATTGCATCCTTCATAGTTATCAACTGAGCATACACGTCGTCAATCTTCCTGGGTTGCCCCCCTTTAACTTTAACCTCGGACCATTTAGGACTTGAGAGCAGACCAGCCTCAAGCTCGTTGATTTCGTCTATTCGACTTTGAATGTCTAGGTCAAGGTTTTGTAATTCGCTTAAAAGCTCTCTAGCCTTCACTCTCTATCTCCTTTATGATATAATATTAGTATTGAAAGCGTTGTCGAGGTAGAGTGAATGCCTCGGCTTTTTTATTTTTCTCCAATTAAAACATCTAGAGGAATCTTAAAAAATGTAGCCACATCTTCAACAGCGTAGTAATTAGGTTTTTTAATATTATTCTCCCAATTTCTGATTTCTGATTGAGAATATCCTAACTTCTTTGATAATTGATTACGTGAGAGATTGTTATCAAGTCGCTTTTGTTTCAGCATAAAGGCGAAGCGCTCGCATTGTCGCTCACTCAGTCTTTCATAGTCTATTTTTATGAGTTGCTTCCCATTTGGATTTTTCTGTTTATACGAGGGAGAAGCGTACGAAGTCAGGGTAACAATAGCTATGCCAGTATCTCTACTAATTTCTTTAAGAGTGCCACACGTTATGAAAGTATCATTTTTGTAAAGAGCATATTCATTCTCCATTTTCTACCTCCAGCAATTCTGGATTTTCGTAGATGTTCCCAATGACTTTGTAATAATACGGTAGGAATCTCTTTGCGATGTCAATCCGATAGGTGCGACTTAGCCCATCGCCGTACCAACGACCTTTGTCTTTGTCATATTTGACAATAAAGGTATATTCTGTCTGTATCTGATGATGTAAGATATCCCCTTCAAAAACTTCTGTACCTTCCTTGTCACAAAGCCCTGTTGATTGCATAAGTTCGATTTCGTCTGCTTTTCGTACAAACGTAATATAATCTCCGATAATATCAAGTTCTCCATTAAACCAATGAATTTCGTCTACATTGATCATCTCTTTGTCGTTTTTTAACCACGCTCTAAATTTTGGTGTCATCTTGCTCCTCCTCAATTTAACTATATGGTCGGTCAAAAAACCTTCCGTCCATGAAAATCTCTAATGGTCTAATCCAGCATTTCTGTTCTTTATCCAAAGACACATAGACAACGCACTCTTCTAGCGTTTCTTCCCATAGGCCTACGGCTATTACTTTATATTCTTTAAAAGTTTTCTTGTGAACCCAATATGATCCAACCATAGGTTTTTTCATCACTCCACCTCTTCCTTTGCATACTGCAACCATACAAGAGTTTCATATAATCCCCTTGCATGGTTCTTGATATTTCCTAGCTCATAGCTGTCTAACTTATCTGAGTTGTTTATAATATCGATTTTTAAATTTTCGATAGCTAGAATAAAATCTTTTTTCAGTCGGTTCATTCTTCCACCTCTCGCCCGTGTTCTTTCAACCACCTTTCAAACCCATTAAAAACATTTTCGTTTTTTTTGAGTTTAAATTTTCCACTGTATCTATCATCACAATACTCGCAATAATCAATGTAAGTACCACCGTAAAAAGACATCACTCCACCTCTTCAAGCTCAATACCTGGACAGTCGAGCACCCAGCCTAAGCCAGCTTCTTCTAGTTCTTTGCGGGTGTGGCATGCTCTATAAAAATCAGATTCTAGTTCTCCACCTAAAAACCAAGTCTTATCATATTTGTTATATTTCAAAATAATATACCTACGATTAAGACCTTTAAACTTCACCAAATACTGCTTCTCTTTCTCGACATCGTAGCCGAAAATCCAAGCAAGAGCAAATTTTTCTTGATTATCACTGGTTTCTAACCATGAAGAGCATTCTCTAAAGTTAAAGCAATAATCCATTGCTTGAAATAAATCCCAGTCACCAGACTCCTTACAATACTCGATTTTATCAGCGATATACTTCGGGATTTTGACTTTCTGCGGTTCGTCTAGCTCTCGAAGGTCCTTTAAAACATCTGAGATTGCAACAACCGGAAATTCTTTACGTGCTTCTCCCTTCGTCTTGTATTTCTCAATCAATTCCTGCTTATTCATTTTTTTACCTCCTCGAGCTCAATTCCTGGACAGTCGAGCACCCAGTTAAAATCAGAATATTCTAGTTCCTTTCGTGTAAATGTTTTGTTATTTTCCCAATTGTTGTAAAAATGGAATCCAACCTCTGTCTCGTTTAAATAGTCATCTGTATTTTTTTAACTTGACTCTGTACTTTGATTCTTTCTCAAGCTCATAGTCATCTATCCATGCTTGAGCGAAAAGTTCTTGATTCTTTTTGTCATGAAGCCATTTCTCAACTACTTCGCTATTCTTAGCATAGAGATGAATAGTGGTACTATCAAGTGCATGACGCAAACTAAAATCTTTTAAAAGTTGGCATTCGAAAACCCAGTCATACATAAATTCAGGGAGAAACACTTTGTTCAACTCTTGCCGAATCTTATCAGCATCTTTTAATTGATTACCAACCTCTGCTCCATCGAGTAAGCCTTGATCGTAACCACTGCGATATTTCATTAAACCGTAGTCGTTACCTAATTCTTTTAGAATGGTATTAAGCCATATAGCTTGTGTCGTCGGGTCAAACCCTCTGATTCGACCAACAACATCTTTTAACTTGAACGGCAACGGTTCTGGTTCGTCCAAAGACCGTAAGTCTTTCAAAACCAAATCAACCGAGGTCAATTTTTTCTTGTTAGCCTTCATTTTTTCGTACTTCTCGATTAATTTTTCATTATTCATTCTTTACACCTCCTCGACTTCAAACAATGGACTGTTAAACACTTCCCTAAATCCAGCTTCTTCTAACTCTTTGCGGGTGAATTTGGTTCTAAACGGATACCACTCCCCACACCAAAATATTCTACCGTCCTTCTCGCATAAAGACTGAGCATGGTTTTTGTGATTTCTTGTTTTTGGCATGGAAATGCGATACCGCTTCTCTTTCTCGACATCGTAGCCGAAAAGTATAGCTCTTATCAATCTTTTTCTGTTTTCTAAATCCCGAAATCCCTCACTCAAGCCTTTTAATTCTATGCCATCGTTATTTTTTAAATAATAACCAAAACCGACTCTTGAAATATAATATAAAGCCTTTGTAACATCACTTTCACAATTAAAATCAAACGTTTCAAGGAATTTCGCTTCTTCTTCAGATACTACAACTTTTTCTGGTTCGATTGATTTGTAGATAAAGTTATCTTCTATATCCACGATATCTCCATTTATCAGTTGGATTTGCTTCCCTCTATTTTCCAAGGTGTCAGCAAAGGAGCCAACTACATACCCCTCAATATAAACTTTCTCGTTATTCATCTTCCAACTCCTTTATTTTAGTTTCATAATATTTAACTTTCTTCTTGAGAAAATCATGCTCTGCCGAGCGTGTATGCACCGATGACTTGATAGTCGGTTCAGATAGCTCTGCTATCCTTTCATTTGCCAATTCCAGCGAGTGCTTGTAGCTTTTAAGTAGTTCTTCATTTATTGCTCATCATTCCACCTTTTCGAGTTTGACTCGATATGACTGATTGTTTTTATGTGTATTCTCAAGCCAAGCTTTGTATTCGATAGCTTCTGCTTCTTTTTCAAAAAAATGCGTCCTGCCTATCCTATTTTTGGAATAAAGTGTTACTGTATAGAACATAGCATTCTCCTTTAACTCATCTTGTGGCGTTCCAGGTCTCCGAATTCGTGACCTTTATTGACAAAGTACGAGCCAATCAGAATGGCGTCAGCCTCGTCGTCTTTAACATTCAGGTCGAAGTTCTCGGACACTTTAGCTACCGACTGCAGCTTCATAGATTTCTTGCTACGGTCTTTATAACTGAACTTCCAATACTTGCGCCAAGTCGACACGTTGACAAAATACACATTATCAGCAATTAATCGTCCAAGGATGATACCCGTTACAATTCCAATGCTAATCATAGATTGCTGATTAGGTCCCATCACCGAGTTCTTCTCGACTACAATCGACTCGAACGGTCCTTCATAGCGTTGCAAGGCTCTTAATTGAATGGTTCTTAATTCTCCAGCCATGAAGCGCCCACGTTCAAAGAATGACTTGCTTTTATGTTTTAAGACACCACTCTGGACAAGGTCCGATCCTTCAAATAAGGCCCAGCCTGTCGCAGTAGTTGAAATGTCTAACGATAAGGTCATATTTTTCATTATAGCTCCTGTTATTGTTTATCTAAAAAAATGCGACTGCCTTTGTGTGAGTTTGGCTAAATACGGGCAGTCGCTCGTCCAAGGTCACATAACCTTTACTGACGCTTTCTAGTTCGCAGTTTTACAAGAATGAACGGCTTGTTTAATTTTATTTACATTTCAATCAGGTCGTTCAGAGTAACGACTGCATCTAGTTTTTTCTGGCTTCTACAGTAGTCGCAATGACCGCACTTCTTAGGCTTCTGGTTGCCCTGGATCACGTCCCAAACTTCGACAATTTCAGACTTGATTTTTTCCAAACCTTCCTCAAGCCATTCATCATCGATTTTCAGGATTTCACGGTCTGGCACGTTTTCCTTACTTACGGCTACGATGTACGGTCTATAATCGTTTCCTGTCATTTGTTTTAAGAGTTCACGATATAAACCAAGCTGACCATGATACCCAAAATTCAAAATGTTATTGACTGCAGCGGGAACTCGTTTCTTAAGTTCTGCGCTCCACTCTTCGGAGTAGATGGACTTCATGGTTTTTAAATCTACAAAGTAGCCACGGCTTAGATTGACACTATCTAGCTTACCTTTGACTGGTACGCCTTCGATTTTGCCATAGACAATCAATTCTTTTTGAACTTCGTCCGATGAGTAGCCATGGTACAAACGGTTGAAGCCTTCATCATCTTTCAGGCTCTCAATCATCTTGTCGCCAATTACAAAGTCGGATTTGAGGTTTCCTTTGTTCTTGCCAGTCTTAGCTAGTAGCTTCTCCCCATTTTCGTCCATGAACTGCTGATGTGCTTCTGGACTTTCAAAGTAAGAGTGAACATAGTTACCGAGCAAGAGGGGCGTTTCATCCCTCTCCTCAGTCCATTCTCCACTATCCAAAGCAAAAGCCTTCGCTTGGCATTGCTGATACCGTTTGAAGCGTGAGTTGGTTAAGTAGCTTGTGTCTTGGTAGTAGTTCTCTTGTGTTAGTTTTTCCATGAGTCCTACTCCTTAACGTTGATAGTGTTACCTTCTAGCAAACTGATTTCTTCAAAGACCTCGCCTGTTTCTTCATCAAAGTCTGGAATTTCTTCTGCTGGGTAGCTTGTATCTTCGGTTGTCACTTCTTGATCATTGGCCTCTTTTTTCTTGCGAGGTGCTTTTTTAGGTTTTTCAGGATCCTGAACCTCTGCCACTTCTTCAGATTCGACCACTTCGCCCATGATAGTGTCAAGCGTTTCTACTGGCTCGTTTGGAGTGATATCCTTAACGTTGCGCTCGTTGTCGAACTCGTTCTCAGTAGTTCGATTGACCGCATCGATAAACAAGTCATTGTCGTCTGATGTATTAAAGAATTGTTTAGCAGCACGGTTGATAACTGTACGCTTAGCCATTTCTTGAGGGAAGTTCTTCTGTACGCTTCCGTTTCGTGATTGTGCCCAAGACTTATCGATTTCTTTCTTAGTCATGATTGTGAGGATTTTCTCGCCGTCCGTTTTTTCAATCACGCAGTAAGCACCTTCAATTGGATTATCCTGATTCTTCCAGCTTGACTTGTGGCTGACAAATTTCCAGCGCCCGTCCACGTTCTCAGCTTCAAATTCGTCGCCTTCGAAAATAATCTGAGCGTAGATGTCTTTTACTTCTGGTAACTGTTTAACGACCTTCATAGTTCCGAAGTATGAACGGTTCAATTTAACTGTATCCCCATAAGGAATGAAGTAGCATTGTGTCTTAGCAGGGCTTAGACCTTGTGTGACCATGTCAAGCAAAGCATTATACACGCTTTCAGGTGTGCATTTTTCTAGCAAGTTCCCACTAGATGAATTTTTAAGAGCGTAGTAGGCTGAACTTAGAGCGTTACTTACGCTATAATTTGGTGCGATTAACAACCCTTCGCCTTTCATGGCTTCAATTCGTGTTGCAACATTTGATGTAATTTGTTTTTGTGTTAGTTCGTTTGTCATTTTGTCTTTCTCCTTAGATTGTATATAGTTCTTCGCCTGTTTCATCGTCACAAATTCCTAGACCGCCTAGCGCTCTATAATCTTGTGCAACTTTGTTCCAGTAGCTTATGTTTTGATAGTATGTTGACTCTAAAATTTGTTCGTAACTCATTTTCTTCTTCCTTTCGTCTTCTTAAGGTTCCAATTTTCACGCTTCAAGCGTTTGTTTTCATTTTGTAGTTTTACAATAATATCTTGTTGATCATTGATGATTTCTCCGAGTTCAACTCCGAGATGTATGTAGCCAGACCGCCATTGACTGATTTCTGCTTGTAGTTCTTCAATCATGCTCTAACTTCCAATACTTCTCTAAATCCACTGCCATAACGATGGACAAATTCTTTTGCTCGGTTAGGATTTGCCGTCGATATGGTGCCAGACCTGCCTGTCTTTCTTCCTCGTTTTTAGGAAGATAATAGCCGTTCGGTTTAAACTTCTTAGCCACAATTGGATGCCCGAAGTTTACTCTCAGACTTTCGATTACCTGTTCAAGCTGACGTTTCGACAACCCTGTCTTGCCTCGTATTCCATTTGCCGTGATAGGTTTTTCAAAACTTCCTTTGTTTATAATCAAATTTAAAACTTTAATTTCAATCGAATTCATTTCTCTACTAATCATATTCCCTCCCGATGAATACGCATCTTAATTCTGTACTCCCGCATTTTTCACATTCGATAGGCTGATAACTGTCAATCCATTCAAATTCATGTCCGCAATCGCAGCATCCACAATCCCAGATATACATTTAATCACCCCTTCGGATATGGTAGCGCGAGCAACTCTTCACGTAGCCCTTCTGGTTTTTCTGTATCATAAGTAAATTTACGGTCACAGTTGCGAATGTTCATGCGTGCTATATTATTGAATTGATTTCGCCCTTGTTGGTAGACATCAATAATCATTCTGTCATGTTCTTCTTGCGCTTTCTTTTTCGCTTTTGCTTTCTGTTCACTGCTTGCAATCAATAGCAATATGATGAATAAGCAAGTAATAATTGTTGCAATTCCTAAAAATTGGCTTGCTAAAGTTGGTTCTGTCATTTTTCTTTTTCCTCGTTGATTTCATTTATTTTCTTTTGGTCTGAACATACTTGCATCCAGTATTTAAGTTGTTTTCTTAACTGTATATTTTCTTCTGAAAAAATAAGTGCAGTTTCTTTCCAATCAATATTTTTTTCTTTTGGTTCATTGTTAAAAAACCATTTTGTCATTCTGTCTAGTAACTTCATGTTGTTTCTCCTAAATTGCCGTTTTCTGCCAGTTTTCGTGATACCATTCAATCACGGCATCCCTTGGATATTTTTCACGCTTGCCCTCAATTCTTGGAAAGTCTGCGTGTCGGTTGAAGCGCTCGTCAAATGTCGTCGTGTCCTTCGTACCAAGTAGCATTTCTGAGCATTGCGACTTGTTCAGTTCCATCGGATAACGCTTTTTCTCGTTCGTGATAACATTCATCACTTTTAACGTTCTATCCATCAACCCAGCTTCAAACTGGTCTAGTAGTTGAATCATTAAATCATTCATGTTATAATTCCTTTAGAAAAATTTTGTTGTGCGCCTGATTGCAGTCAGGTGCTTTTTTTATTTTGCGAATGTATACACGCTACCGTTCGTGGCGTAATAGGTCATTTCATTTAACTTATTAGTGAACCTTTCGTCAGTTGTGACCAGTAGCCTATCCTTAAGCAAGGTTGATAATTTGAAATATTTACTTTCAAAATCAGCAATCATTTGCTTTCTTTCTTCTACAACTTCGCTAGACAATTGTCCTTCTTGAGTTTGTGTCTGCGTTAAATTTAAAGGCATTACTTTTCATGTCTCCTTTCATAATTCTGTCGACAAGGCTCTTCTCGTAAAGTCCCTCTAAATGTTTGCTCCCATAATTTGTTGTGATGATTGTATTGGTCCTGTTTTCGAGTATTTGATACAGGATTTTTTGCATCCAGCTACTGCCTTGCTTGATTTCCTGACCAACGCTCGACTCTTTCCCTAAATCATCTAAAATTAGGAAATCGACATTTTGTAGAAATTTAACGGTCTTCCGTTGTTCCCATTTTGAGTCTTTATACGTGAAAGCCTCTTGGATCCTATCGAATAACTCAACGGTGGGAATGTATAGCACTGACCTTCTCATTTGGAATTTCTGGAAGCTATCGTTTAATGCTTTAGCGATCCCGATAGCAAGGTGGCTCTTGCCAACGCCAGGAGGTCCACTGATAATCGTATTCCCTCTGTATCGTTCTTTCACATAGTCAGCCGTGATGCGTTTAGCAAAATTGACTGCTTTAGCATCTTGTTCTGTGTGGATTTCAAAATTCCCGATTGTAGCTTTTTCTAAATCCTTTGGAATAATGCTCTCTTTCAAAAACAATGCGTAAGACCGTGTGTCTCGGATTTGCGCTTCAGCTTCAGCAAGCAACTCTCCAGATTGACGGTCGATTTCTTCCTGGGTACACTCTGGACAGTAGGTCTGCGTGACATCTGTACAAGGATTTGTCGAGCGCCAGAGATACACTCCTGGGTGCTTGTCGCATTGTTTAGAAAGGGTTTCTATTTGCAAGGCTCGTGCCTGCAATTCTTTGCTTGATACTGACCTCATTTATACCTCCTAAAATCCATATCGTGGATTGTAGCCGTCATCGTCTAGTGTTAGACGTCCTGGTTTTCTATTTGAGCGCTTAGGCTTCTGCCTATTCTCGACTAACTCAACCGTTGTAAGACCTTTCTGCTTCCAGTCTCTCAAGATGCTATCAAGATACTTAAAGTATGGCTTGCCATTCCCTACGCATTCCTTGATAGCTAACTTGATAACCTCTTTGCTATGGTCTTGCAAGAATGACTTCAAGTCCTCAATTTCAAATGGTGTAGGATATCGACCAAACTCTGAAAAAATCCAATCGTGAACAATTCCTAAATCATTTTGTGGTGGTACGTCCTCTACACTATATAAAGTATTATCACCAGCACCCTCTGGTTCATTAAGTCTTGATATATTAGTCTTGATATTATTAGTCTTGATATTATTAGTCTTGATTCCGTCTAATTTTTGGACTTCTTGAAGTCTATTTTCTAGACTTCCTGAGTCTAATTTTTGGACTTCTTGAAGTCTATTTTCTAGACTTCCGTTGATATATATACGATTAGGCCTATTTACTCCTTGTTGGTCTTCTCGGATTAAGTCATAGTTGCTCAGTTCTTTCTTTGTATTTATTACTGATTGACGGCTGCAGGATAGCTTGTCCATGAACTCTTCAATAGTGAAGTAAACAAAGACCTCTCCGTTTCTGTCGTGCAATTTATTCTGGACCGACAATGTACGTCTGTCAAAGACTAGCATATACATGACTTTAGCCCTCAAACTCAAACCTTTATATTTTTTATCCAGCAACCACTGTGGAAACTGATAAAAAGCATTGTTTTTGACTTCGCTTATTTTCAACCATTCTTTCTCCTTTCTATTTCTTCTTGTTCTCTTTCTGCTATAATGTAGTCAGAAAGGAGGTAATGTTATGAGTGATTATCAGTTAGAAGCTTCTTTGATTATTCTTGGCAAAGAGTACGAAAGAGCCAAGAAAGATGGTAAAGAAAGCTTCAGTATGCATGTATCTTTCTTTGATGGTGTAGATACTAACTATCATCTTCAAGAATTTGCAAAGCTATATCCCGTAAGGATTGCCCGTTTGAAGTCTGACCAAATAACTTTTCTAATAGACTGACCTTATTCAGAGGAATCGGATTGTTTTCTATCCTGTCGTTAAAAGTTAGTAACACTTCACAATCTTTATTTTCAAAGTGATTGATAAATTCCACTCTTTCTACTCCGTCAAGAAACATCCCGTCGACGAATGTAGCAGGGTGGTTTTTTCGTGCAGTCAATATCACATCATGTTCTGATGTCTTGACTGAAATAACATTTTTTTCTTTCATGTTTACTCCTTTCTACTCGTTCTCTTTCGGGAACTTAGTTTGTAAAAAAAATTCCTAACTGGTCTTTCGTGTATCCAAGAACAGTCGCAACTTTGATTAGCTCGTCTGCATCAAATGACACAAGCCCGTTTTCACGCTTTGCGTATCGTGCACGGTCATTCCAACCAAGCGCCTTTGCCATGTCATCTTGTGTCATGCCTTTTGCGATACGCTCTGCTTTAATTCGTAAACAATCTAATTTCATATTGTTTCCTTTCTTTATTTTTTCTGTTCTCGTTTGAGAACAATTAAAGTATATCATGCTCGTTCTCGTTTGTCAACACTTTTTTAAAAAAAAATAACATTTATTTTTAATTTCTTTTTATTTGTACTTTTACGGGAACAGTGATATAATGGAATAAAGATAAAAAAGGGGTGAGGAAAATGAGAAACAACGCTGAAATAATAGAATTGATAAAACAGATTTGTAATGAAAAGGGAATATCTTTGAGCGAACTAGCTAGAAAAACCGGAATGGCAAAATCTGCAATTTCAAGATATTTCAATTTGACAAGGGGTTTTCCTCTTAATCGGGCAGAACAATTTGCCAAAGCGTTGGGAATAACTCCCGAATATCTTTTAGGCGTTGAGCCGGTAGCGGAAAATAAAGAACCCGAATACACTTCATCTGATCTACGCAAAATGGCTGAAAATGCTAAAACTTTTGACGGTAAGCCGTTAAATGAAGATGATATTGAAGCCATACAGAATATTATAGAAATATATCTTAATAAAAAATGAGCATCAATGAAATTTGCAAAAAATACGGTGTCAAGATTGAATATTTTGATAATGATTTATGGAATAGGAACGGCATCTATATTGATGAAATCAAAGTAGTTTTCGTAAGTAAAAATCTAGCACCAGAAAAACAAAAACAAGTCATACTGCATGAGTTAGGACATATCAACCATACTGAAAGAGAATACCAAAATGCGCTTGTTAGGTGCGAAAATGAAGCCAATAGAAACATGATACATCATTTACTGGAAGATGCGCTTGATAGTTTGGAAAGTCCGGAAGATTTTAACTATCTAAAATTCATGGAATACTATAATTTGAAAACAACGACGGATGAAATCATAGTCAAGGAAGAATATCAAGCCTTGATTAGTTAAAAAGTTAATAAATGGATTTAAAATCCGAGAAAAAAGGAGAATAAACATGGGATTGTTTAATTCAAAAAACACTGTACCTACTGCGCCTAAAAAATCCAAAGCTGAAATCTACTTGGAAAATCGGGGCATAACTGGACTGTCTGAAAAAAGTCATGGGCAAGTCATGAAAATTGCAAATGATATTGCCGGTAACGGTTGGGCAAAAGCCGGACTTGCTTTGTCGTTCGCTAAATTGGAAGAACAAGCTAAAGTCGGGTACTTGTCAGCACTAGTCGAGCAAAACTGGATTTTGATTGAACAAAATCAGCAAATTATCAACGAATTGAAAAAACTAAACGCAAAATAAAAAAATCCCACGCTCTGAAAGTTTGGCGACTGCGAGCGTGAGATTATCTAGTATAAAAAACAACCATTAAAAAGGGTGTTTTCTTATACTCTATTTTATCAAAAATAGGGGGTAAAAACAATGAAAAACACAAGTAAAGTTGCTATATATGCTCGTGTTTCTACTGCTTCACAAGTTGAGGAAGGATATTCAATAGACGAGCAGAAAGACAAGTTAGAAGCCTATTGTAAAATTAAAGACTGGAAAATATACGACACTTATATAGACGGCGGTTTTTCCGGTTCAAACACAAAACGCCCCGAATTAGAGCGCTTGATAGACGATACCAAAAGAAAAAGATTTGATATTGTGTTAGTTTATAAATTAGATCGCTTGAGCCGTAGCCAAAAAGACACGCTATTTTTAATTGAAGATGTATTTTTAAAAAATGATGTCGCTTTTATCAGCTTACAAGAAAATTTTGACACTTCTACGCCTTTTGGAAAAGCTTCAATCGGTATGCTTTCAGTATTCGCTCAATTAGAGCGTGAGCAGATAAAAGAGCGCATGATTTTAGGTAAAGAAGGACGGGCAAAAAGTGGAAAAACAATGGCTTGGACTACTATCCCTTTTGGCTATGGCTACTCAAAAGAAACGGGTATTTTATCCGTAAATCCAACTCAAGCGCTTATTGTCAAGCGTATATATGAGGAATATCTAAACGGAAAATCAGTAGTCAAAATCATTAGAGATTTAAATAAAGAAGGACATATTGGACGAAAAAGGCCTTGGGGCGAAACGATAACAAAGTATTTACTCAAAAATGAAACATATCTTGGTATTGTGAAATACCGAGGGCAAAAATACGACGGTCAGCATGAACCGATTATCTCACAAGAACTATTTGACCTTGTACAATTAGAATTAAAAAAACGGCAAATAGACACTTTAAAGAGAAATAACAATCCTAGACCATTTCAAGCTAAATACATGCTTTCAGGCTTGTTAAAATGCGGTTATTGTGGTAATTCATTAGGCTTATACGTTACTTCAAAAAATCGAAAAGGTAAAGCGTATCAACGCTATCAATGTAGATATAGGTATCATAAGGACAAATCGAAAAGATGCAAATCAAAATGGTATGACAAAAGCGAGTTAGAACAAAAGGTTATTGAACAACTTTCAAAAATCAAGCTAGAACCACAATACCGAAAAGAAACACTTGCTAAAAATGATGAAACAATGAAAGTTGAAGAAATAAAAGAGCAACTGAAAAAATTAAATAATCGACTTGATAAGTTGACTGAATTATACTTAGATGAAATCATAACAAGAAATGAACTAAACGCTAAAAATGAAAAGCTAAAAACCGAAAAAGCATTTTTAGAAGAACAACTAAAAAGCAAGAAGAAAAACACAATCAACTTACGACAACGTAAACTTGCTCGACTTTTGAAAGATTTTAAACCCGAAAATTTAAGCTATGAAGATGCTTCAAAAGTTGTAAAATCAGTCATAAAAGAAATTGTTGTTACAAAAGAAGAGATGAATATAACGCTAGACTTCTAAGGGTTTAGCGTTGTTTTTGTATTTTAGACTAATTGATAATGATTAGTTAGAGTAAAATACATTTTGAAAGCGTGGATTTTAAATCCAACCTTTCAGGGTAAACAAAAAAACCGCCAGCATAAGCCAGCGGTTAAGTGTAATTAAATTTTTGAATCTTTCTATTATTTAGTTGTAATTAAGCCATCTGGTTCGACTGTGAACTCAGGCTTGTCAGCAAGTGTGCCGTCTTCTTTGAGATAGTACCAGCCTTTTTCAGATTTTACAAAAGCGTTAGAGACCATTGAGCCTTCTTTACCGTCTAGATAGTACCAAGTATCTTGATATTTAACCCAGCCAGTAACCATAGCGCCATCTTCTTTGAAATAGTACCACTTACCATCAATCTTATTCCAACCAGTAGCCATTTCCCCTGACTTATCAAAGTAGTACCAAGCGCCATCAGGTCGTTTCTTCCATTTATCTGCAAGCATATAACCAGAGCCGTCAAAATAATACCAAGTTCCGTCAATCTTTTCAAATTGCTCTTTAGGATAAGAACCGTCTGAACGTACATACCAAAAACCTGTGTCGTTCTTCTTCCAACCAGAATCAATTTCTGTTTCTTCATCATCTAGTAACACAATATTTTTATCAAATGGATTTGAAGAATATTGCCACCAACGAATTCCTTCTATTGATGGGAAGTATTCAAAATCAGCGTTACCATCATTTAAACCATACCCTGCAATCCACAAGCTGTTAGGGTATTTAGCAATAATTTGTTCATAGTACACATTGCTTAGTGTAAAAGGCTTATAACTATAATAGATTGGTTCATATCCAGCATCCTTAATGACATCCATAAATCTGATACAAGCATCTGTATTAGCTTGAGCATCACCACTAGCATGGTCTTCATAATCTAACACAAGATATTTTACCTTCTGTGGTACGTTATCAATAAAGAATCTAGCCTCACGCTCTGCTTCATCTGAATCTCCACCAAACCAAGCAAAATGATAGAATCCTACAGGAGTTGATTGTTCTGTTTGTGATGACAAGCATGGATTGATATAACTTGTACTTTCTGATATTTTAATAATAGTATTGGTTGTACCCATGCTATATAAAATACCTGTAATATCATAGCCATTGTGTGATGAAACATCGATGAATAAGTCGTTTTTTTTCATTTGTTTTTTTCCTTTCATATTATGGCAAAACGCCAGGCCAAGGCTCACTAGTCAAGTAAGAGATTGAGCTTACACGGATATCTCCGATGTCCCTATCGGTCGGGACAGGGTCAGTAAACTGAAATCTCAGCATATTACTGTCGCCATATCCTCCCAAGTACCAAGTCCCGTAAGGCGTTCCTTTATCATTGTAAATCCCGCCAATCAAGCTAGACTCAGACCTGAAACCTAGAGGGACTCCACTTAAACCTAAAATATAGCAATTTCGTTCTCTGTCACTGCCTTGTGCCTCGTATCCTGCGCCACCTCGACGAATGACACCGAACCAACCCCAGCTTAAGCCACCGAATTGATAGGTTACCATGTCATTTTTCCGTCGCACCTTTAAATATGAGCTACCAAGCTTAGACTTGATGTTTAAAGTTCTCCAGCCTGTGTCTCCAGTTAACACCTCCCAGCCTTGATTGCCAGTGCCAGAGCGTTTAATCCATTTCAAAGCACCATTAGTTACAGCGGTATCAACATAAGTCGTACCTACTGGAGCTACAACCTTGCCATTAGGCATACCAGTTCCGTGGATTTCGTATTCATTTGCTTGTCCAGTATTGCTACTTGTTGAAGTAGGAAGTACAACACTACCACCACCCTCTGAAAGAATTAAGGTATTTCCTGATAAGGTCAGCTTTTGAGGAATACCCACACCGTCAGCACCTTTTGGACCAGTAAGTCCAATAGGCCCTTGAGGTCCTACTGGTCCAGGTAAGCCAGCAGGTCCTTGTTCTCCTTTTAGACCTTGAGGTCCAATAGGTCCGATGTCTCCTTTTGGTCCAGGTTGTCCATCTTGACCACGTTCTCCCTGGATACCTTGCAATCCTTGAGGGCCTTGTAAACCGTCTGCCCCTCTTGGACCAGTATCACCTTGTGGTCCACGCTCTCCAGTCTCTCCCTTGTCGCCTTTTGGTCCAGGAGTTAAGACAATATTTTGTAATTCTTGCTTAGTTGCAAACTGACTTGTGTCTACACTTGACTTGTTCTCTAAAGCCACTACACGCTCTACAAGGGGCTTGTCATTATAGACGGTATCTTTATCCGCCTTTGTCTTCAATGCTTCAATATCGAGTGAAATATTGCTTATTTTAGCACGAATACCACTGTCGTCATAAGTGCCACCTTGCTCTTTGATTTTTGCAAAGAGTTCGTCCAATTCTTGTTTGGTTACAACATCCTTGACGTTAACAACTCGACCAGTTTCACGTTCGATGAGTGGTGTTTTAACTGCCTTATCAATTTCGCTCACATGGACATTAAACATAAAGCTATACACATCGGCTGACTGCTCTACTTTCTCGAAGTAAATATAACCAATTACGGGTTCATCTGTCGTGATCAATGATGTGTCAAATTGAACCGTGAACGAATTGCCTTCGATAACTGCTTCTACTTCCTGGTATCGCTTAGTGCCTTTGAAATAGAATAAGCAGATAACCTTAGTAGCGGTCAATTCATCGAGTGTAAACTTGAATTCAGCGATGCTTTTATCTTTGCTGTAAAACTCTTGATAAAGCCTATCTACATCTCGATTGTTGGCTGAAATGGTTAATTTTCTTTCAATAACCTTCTTCAAGTGCTACCTCCTTTCTTTTTTAAAAAGAAAGAGAACCCTTTTGGGTTCTCAAATTGTTTAGTCTTCACTTGGTTCGTGATATTCAAGCGCTCTGTCGCTATCTGTGATGCCAGCAGTCGTAGGGTCAGTAACCACTCCTAGTAAGACAAGGATATAAACAAATGTATTCACACCATTTTGGATATTTTGTGGGATTTCAAATCCGAATTGTTGAGACATAAGAAATACCGCTCCCAATAGAGCGATAAGTGTCACTTTGTTTTGCAAGCGTAATTTCCAGTTAATTTTATTCATTTTCTTCCTCTTTGATTTCTAGTTTGAGAAATTTCTCAAACAATATTTTGATAGCACCG
>ERZ772909.550-NODE-550-length-22977-cov-3.532981_pt1 | contig 22977 bp, 30 predicted proteins | sample MGYA00511137_ERZ772909 | MGnify/ENA primary metagenome ERZ772909 (study PRJEB29015, sample SAMEA2738095) | human oral metagenome | biome: human oral; feature: human-associated habitat; material: saliva | place: China | collected 2270 ... | reverse complement strand
AAGGCGTCGGCGAGGGGGCCGGCGCGGGGGTGGGCTTGACGGTTCCGTTGCCGTCGGTGCCACCGGCGGCCTTCACCGTCGCGGTGGCCTCCAGGCTTGCGCCGTTGATCGTCGCCTTATTGGTGTAAGTCGTCACGCCTTCGACGGGCTGCGTCGCGTCAGGGTAGGTCACGCACACGAGAGACCCGGTCGGCGGGGTGAACGTCAGGGTGTGCTTCGTGGCGTCGAGCTTGCCGTCCGTCCAGGAGGTCGTCTTGGGGTCCCAGGTCGGGCCGGTGCTGCACTTCACCGCCGCGTGCATGACGTTTGTCTCATCGGTAATCGTGTACGTGACGCCGGGGTCGATCTTCCACTGGATGCCCCAACCGACCGAGCCGTCGCGGTTGGTCCACCCGTACTTCACGGTCTCGGGCTTGGCGTACTCGTAGTGAGCGGGGTCCGAGCAGTCGTTGCTGCAGGTGCCGGTTCCGTCTTTGTCGCCCCACACGAGGGTGCGGACGGTTTCACCGTTGAGGGTGATCTGGGTCGATTCGGTGCCCACAGCCTTATCCGTGAGCTGTGCGCGGGCGTGGAACGTGCCCGTCACATCCTCCTTCGCGGCCCATGCTTCGGGAACGTCCGTCACCGTGCAGATGAGGGTCGCCTGGTCGGCGACGCACTCCCCGATCTTGGTGCCGTCGTCGAGCGTGAACGGGAAGTTCGCGCGCCAGTTGAAGCCGCCGTCGACGCTGCCAACGGTCAGGGTCGAGCCGACCGTCAGGTGCGGGGTCTGCCAGGTGCCCTCGACGTTGACCTCACTCGAGGTCTGACGCGACGCACTGGTCGCCTTCGTGACCTGAGCGCTGATCGGCTCCGGGCTGGTAGGGGCCGCGAGCGCGGGGGCCGCGGCGGCTGCGATGGCGAGGCCCATGGTGAGGCCGAGGCCGGCGAGCGTGTACTTGGTGGTGTTGGTGTTCATCGTTATTCAGTCCGTTTCGTTGTCGAGGGTGAGGTCAAGGGCGTTAATGCGGGCCTCCTGAATGAGGCGGCGCACGCGCTTGTCGGTGCAGGGCGTGCCGGGGTGCTTGATCCACCAGACGGTGGAGTGGAGCCATTCGACGGTTGAGAGCGTCATCGTCTGGCCTCCTCGTCCTCGTTGGCGGCGGCCTGGTCCGCGTACTCAGCCAGCGACTTCTCGAACAGGGCGTTCATGACTTCGTCGGGGTGGTTGGCGACCATGAGGCCGGCGATCATGAGGGCGCGGATGCACTCGGGTGCGACGGCCCAGGCGAGGCGGTGTCGGAATCCGTGCCAGCCGTGGTGGCCGTAGCGCAGGGCGTCGATGTCGCCCTTGTACTTCGCGGGGATGAGCATCTCGGTCACTTGTCGGCCCCTTCCTGATCTTCGTTGATGAGGGCGATCAGGTTACTGATCTCATCGATGGTGAGGATGAGGGCACCGGCGACGTGTTCGCGGGCCTTGGGGTGGACCGCCGTCATATCGATGATCCTCATTGCGTCGGTGGCGCGGGTCTGCTCTCGGAGGAGCGCGCCGCCGATGAGGGCTTTCTGGCGCTTGGTGAGCGTGGTACCGTTGATCTGCACGATCTTGTCCTTTCTGTGGGGGTCGTGCGTGGGTCTCGCGGGGTGGCAGCCTCGCGGGGCCCTTCTTTTCTTGTGGGTTACGCGGCCCGTTGGGCTGCGCGTGTGGCGGCTGCCTTGCGGGCGGCCTGGCTGCGGTTGCTGCGCGGTGTGATCCTGCCTTCGCCGGGTTCGGCGGCGTGCCTGGCCTGGTAAGCCTGCAGGGCGTCGGCGGGGATGCGCCAGCCGGCCCGGCCCTTCTCGTTCCACGCGGCGATCTGCCCGTCACGGATGCGACGACGAACGGCGGCGGGGGAAAGCCTGAGCATCTCGGCGGCCTCGGCGAGGGTAAGGATCTGAGTCACGCGGCCTCGCCTCCGAAGCCAACGCGGCGGGCCTGCAGGATGACAACGCCGCTGCGCTGGTCCTTGATGGCGTATCCGTCGCGGGTCGGGGCAACATCGGCGTTGGCGATCTGATCGGCGCGGCACATGAGGTCGGCGACTGTGGTCTCGAGGATCTCCGCGAGGCGGGTCAGCTCAGAGAGTGAGAAATCAACGTGCCCGTTGAGCTTCCTCGAAAACGTTTGTCGACCAATGCCGAGGCGCTTAGCGACGATGGTGGTCGAGAGGCCGTGAGCTGCGATCTTCTCTCGAATCGCGGTCGTGATTCCCTTCAAGGCTTGCACCTCCTTACTTGGTACTTGATTGTCTCGGAAATGAGACAACACAAGTATGTCTCAAAAATGAGACAGGTGCAAGCTTGGATAGCTAGACGTGTCGCTATTTTGAGACATAGAATGTTGACCATGGGACAAAAACCGCTGGAAAACAGCCATTTTGAGAGACGCATTGTTGCGCTCATCACATATGCGAACTCGGCGCGTGGCGGCACAATCAGATCACTAGCTGCGGCCTCGGGCATCTCTCGCGCCCGCGTTGACCGTATCCTGCGAGGCGTCTCGTCAATGAGTACGACCGACCTGCAGAGCATCTGCGACGCCCTTAACCTCACGCCCTGGAAGCTCGTGTTGGCTGCCGAAACTGACCGCACCTATGAGGAGGTCGTTGCCGACCTTGACGGCGTGCCTACGGCTTGACATGCGCGCCGCGAAAACGCCGGGCATATAACGAAGCCCCCGCCGGGGCGCTTGTCCGGTGGGGGCATGTGCAGTTAGGAGGCCCGTGCGCGCGGGCAAGCCCAGGGGGCCGACCCTGGTATCAATATTCATGCACGCGTTCATCGTAGCACGCGCGTCCCGCATTAGGGACAAAAAGCCGCCGCCCCTGGCATGACATTCCCGATCATTACCAGAGACGGCGGGGTTTGCGCATGTTAGGCCAGCGCAGGTGGCCGGGTCTCTCGCGTCGGGGCGCGGTTTACCCAAGAGAGAACCGCCCAGCTACCCGAAGATGCCGAGCGATCGGTTACCGCAATTCTACCTCGGCGCGCCCACATCTGCGTCCAGGCCATGCCGTCGATATGAGAAGTCCCCACACGGAACCCGGTCGGGAAGTGTGGGGATACTGCCCCTAGCTTACCTCGCGGCGGGCACATCTGCGCCCCCACACGGGGGCGCGCGCGGGGCAAAGTGTCAAGACAACCAACCGCGAGTGCAGGGCCACGCGAGCGCGATTTTAGGTGCGTGTCACGTGACACGCGTACAACGTCACGCAACGGTGTTTTAAGCCCATTCAAGGCCACGCAGAAAAAGCGACTTTTCAGCGGAAAAACAAGACTTTTCCCCACCCTCGCACCGCAAACCCAAAAACACCCTGTGCAGAGACATGGTCCCCACACCCTCACAACAAAAACCGCACTATTCTGCGGTAAACTGAGGGTGTGGGGGCCGCGTGACACGCTTGCGTGACACACACGCTAAGCAATCGGAGTACAATCAAGACCAAGCAAACACGCTCAAGATCAAGCAAGGCGGCGCAACATGGCATCTGTCAAGGCAGTGACGCACCGTGACGGCACCGTCGTGTACCGGGTCCGATACCGCGCCGGTGGCCGCAACCCCGTCGTTGAAACCTTCTACGATGCCGCGAGCGCCCAACGCTTCGCCGACCTCGTCGACCGCATCGGCGGGGCAGCCGCCCGCGAGCTGCGCAGCCTCGACGACCTCGCAGCCACTGACACGCCCACCGTCGCCGCGGCCCTCGAACACCACCTCGAAGCCCTAGCTGCGTCCGCGACGCCGGGCACGATCAGCCGATACAGGCAGATCGTGCGCGACCGCATCGAACCCCACCTCGGCCCTATCCCCGTCGACATGTTGACACGTCACACGGTCACGAAGTGGATCGCCGAACTGCGCCGCACGCCCGTCACGCGCGGGGCCACCGCCGGGCAACTGCCGTCCGCTAAGACAATCCGCAACGCCCAAGCCCTCCTGTCCGCCGCCCTACAACGCCTCGTCAACGATGACGTGATTCCCCGCAACGCCGCGAAGGCCGTCCCCCTCCCCAAAGACGCGACCACCCGCGAAATGCGCTTCCTAACACCCGACGAGTTCGCCCGCCTCCACGCGCAGATCCCCGCCGATTACCAAGCCTTCGTCGCCGCAATGTACGGGCTCGGCCTACGCTTCGGCGAAGCAACCGCCCTCACGGTCGCCGACATCGACCTCGATGTCGCGCAACCTGTCGTCCGAGTGAATAAGGCCTGGAAGGTTGGCGAACACGGTTCCCGCTATCTAGGGGCCCCGAAAACCAAGCGCGGGCGGCGAACAGTCACCATCCCCGCGCCCCTGGTCCCTGAGCTGCGCGGCGCGCTCGCGGGTAAGGCATCGGATGAGCTGGTATTCACCGCGCGACGTGGCGGCCCGATCACGTCGGCCCCATTCCACAATCACATCTGGCGGCCAGCGTGTGATGCTGCTGAGTTGTCGCCGCGTCCGCGCGTGCATGATCTGCGTCATTCGCACGCGTCGGCGCTGATCGCTGCCGGCGTCCCCCTACCTGTGGTCCAGCGGCGCATGGGGCACGAGTCCATTCAAATGACGGTTGACGTTTACGGTCACCTCGCGCCCGATGCGTACGCAGGGGCTGCCGAGGCTATGAGCGCAGCGTTGGGCGGTGCCACCCCGCAACTTGGCATGTGATACACATCTCCCTAAGTTGGCTTGCGTAGTAGCCCGTGCGCGGGCTATAGTTGAGGCATCGGGAGGGAACAAGCCCCCCGAACCTCAAAGAAGGAGATCACAAATGTCCACCGTCACCTACATCACCGACACCAACGCCGACCGCTTCGCCCGTTACCTCATCATCGATGGGGAGCGTGAGACCGCCGAGGAGTGGTTCGAGGCCAGCCTCCCGGGCGACGAGGTCGAGGAGCTGCGCGAGGCCCTCATCGATGCCGCCGTCCGTATGAGTGGTGAGGATCGCGAGCTGCTCGCCTCCAACGGCTTCAAGATCACCGAGGTTCCGCTGGCCTACACCGAAGCCGACGAGGCGCGCATTTTCGGCGAGTACAACTTCGCTGACGGCTCCCGCGACGGCATCCTCAACGCAATCGCCGCCGAGTGCGAGTCGCAGGCCCTGACCGACGGCTACTCGAGCGTCTGGGAAACGCTGACAGTCCTCGAGGAGATCGGCGGCGACGTTGAGAAGTTCCTCGACTGACCAGCAAAGATAAGGCCCCCGCGCCCCGTCACAGGATGCGGGGGCCAACCCATAGGAGGAGAATTGACCGAACCGCTGACCCCCGCCGGCCTTCGATGCCGACGCAAAGCCCTCGGGCTCACACGCGCCGAACTCGGCGACCTCATCGAAGCACCTGAGAGCGCGATCCGCTCCTGGGAGATCGGCAAGGGCACGCCCCGCGATCCCCTGAGCGTCCACATGCTGCTCGGAAATCTCGAGGATGCCGCTCTCGACTGCGTCGACGTGCTCACGGCCCCCGCTGACGATGAGACCGAGGACGTGCGCGTGGTCCCGACCGCCCTGTTCTCGTACGTCGATCACGCCGCGTACGAACAGGGGTGCGAGTGGGCCGCGCGGCTCCCGCTGTCCACGTACCAGGCGTGCGTCGGGAGGGCCTTCGCTTTCCTGGCCGACCAGGACATCCCCGTCGAAATCATCACCCGAACCACTAGGGAGGCATAATGACGCGCGAGTACCTGGGCGCCGCTGACTTCGCCGCACGCGCCGGCCTGGCCACGGCGACGATCCGCTCCTATATGCGCAAGGGGCTGACCCCGCCCGCTGACGTGCAGATCAGCACGCCGAACGGCCCCCTGCGCGGCTGGTCGCCTGAGACAATCGACGCGTGGCTGGCGTCGCGGCCAGGGCAGGGTGCGCGCACAGACCTACGCAAGTAGCGCACATCACATTCAATATCACTTGCACTATATATCGCGCACGATGTATAGTTAAGGCATCGGGAGGGACAAGCCCCCCGAACCTCAAAGAAGGAGCAAGACAATGAACACCATCGAAACCGCCGCCGACCTCGCAGCGATCATCGAAACCACCGGCGAAAACCAGCGCTACGCCACCATGAGTGACGTTTGCGATGCTGTCGCCGACGCACTCGGCGACTACGCCGACGAGTACGACATCTCCGCCATCGCCGGCGAGGCTTACGCCTGGTACCGCGCCTACGACCCCGAAGCCAACGTCGAGTACCTGCACGAGCAGGGCTACTACTCGGTCGTGACCGCCGATGAATTCTGGGAGATCTGCGCTAACCACGCGCACTGACAGAAAGAAGAAGGCCCCGCCCCCCACCAAGGGGCCGGGGCCTTCCCACACCAGGAGACACGCCATGAAGCAAGACGTCGACGGCGCAATGAGCACCGACGAAGCCCGTGAGCGCGGCTACCTCCCTACCGCCGAAGTGCCTGCGCTCATCGGTGTCGAGCGCGAGCTGCGCGAGCTCGGAAGGACCATGCGCCGCGAGGGCCTGCGCCCCGTCCGTGTCGGGCACGCCTACTGGTGGAACGCCGACGCCGTCGCGGAATGGGCAGCGCAGCGACGCTGGATACGTCCCCAAGGCTCACCAGCCGACCCGTGCTCTTCCCCCGGCTGCGACCGTGATGCGATCTCACACGGACTCTGTCTCAAGCACTACAAGCGGGCACGCGGAAAGTACGCCGACGAGGCCACACCCCGCGTCGGCCAGCCCGTCGGTGCCGGGGTCTATGGACGCATCACAGAGGACGAAGAGGGACGGCTCATCTGTCACGAGTGCGGTCAAGCGTGCTTGAGCCTTGCCGCTCACATCGCGCGCACCCACGGAATGAGTGCCGCCGAATACCGCGAGGTCTACGAGCTGCCGCGCACAACAAAGCTCATCGCAGCCAGCATCCGCGAGCGCACCGGCAAGCGCTCTTCCAGCCCGGAGAATCTCGCTCGGCTCGCCCGAGCGCGCGACCCGCAAGCCGCCGCCAGCGCGCGCACGCCCAACACTTTCCGAGCCGTCAGCCGCGCACAGCGTCAGCGGTATGTTCGTCAGTCTGAATAGCATAGTAGGCCCCACCCTGAGCGGGTGGGGCCTACTGGCGGTTTAAGGGTGAACTGTGGTGGGCCATGAGGCCATGAGGCCGTTCGCGCCCTTCCCAAGCGCGGTTTGCGCCTGCCCCGTGTTCGTGATGATGTGCGCGATTGTGGGCTTGCCGGTCGCCGTGATCTGCTGCCAGGCGGCGCCGGGCGCGTTCCATTCCATGCCCAGCACGTCCCAGCGGGACGGGTCGGCGGCGGCGAGCTCGTTCGGGTACAACATGCACATCGTGCGGTAGCCCCTGGCCTTGGCGCGGTCCACGGACCCGGCGTTAACGAAGTGCTTCCAGAGGACACGCCGTTCGGGGTGGCCGTTGAAAGCGTCGGCGAGCAGATCGTACAGGTCGAGCTCGGCCTGCAGGTCAGAGCTGTTCGCGTCCTGCTTCGAGGAGGTCGCCTTGTGGTCGACGGCGAGGATCACGTCGTCGGGGAGCTGCTCGAGTAGGTCGGTGAACCTCATGAGCGGCCCTGCCCCCTGTCGCAGGGTTTTCAGTGTGTCCCATGGTGTTGACCAGATCGGGAGCTTCTGGCCCGTGGTGCGTTCCGTTGTCCAGTCGTGGCTGAGCACGAACTCACCACTCGCGCACCTGCGCAGGGAGACCTCGAGGGCCTTGAAGCCCGCGCGTAGTGAGGCGTCGAGGCCCGCCTGCGTGAATTCCGGGTACTCGGTGCCGCCGAGCCTGTGGCTGATGTAGAACGGCCTGGCCGTGAGGAATTCGGCGACCAGGTCACGCGACGCGGCGGCGGGTGCGCTAGTGCGGGGTCGCAGTGGGATGTCGCCGCCGTCGCGGCGGCGGCGGTACAGGCGGCCCGCCACATCCCCGCCGTCGCGGCGCCGCACCTTGAGTACGCGGCCCGTGGGGGCTGCGTTTTCAATGGCGTCACGCATTGGGAATCACCACTTGCACGCCCGCCCCGTTCGAGGTCTGCGTATTCGGGTAGGTGACCGTAAGGTCGCCCGCCTGTGCGGTACGGCGCGCCACAAGCACGGTCTGCAAGTTGTTGCCCTCCTGCGCGGCGAACTCCAGGCGCTCCCACCCGGCATTGATGGTGACCTGGTCGGCGGTTTCCGGCGCCGTCGTCCGCTCAAACGCGAAACCAAGGGTGAGGCCGGTGGTCGCGGGCACCTCGGGCGCCGTGCAGGTGCCCGTCTCCGTCGGTTCGGCCTGGCGCTTCTTCACCTGGCCAACAACGGGCGTGCCACCGCCGCGGGTGTTGACGGCACCCCATCCGGCCTCGACGGGCTGCGACGTGCGCACCGTGAGCTCAGGTGCCCAGGGGCCGACGGCGACCGTGAACCGCATCGTACCGATCCAGTAGGGTTCGACGAGGGTCGCAAAACCGGCGGGGAAGGTGAAGGTCTGTCCGTTGACCGCCTTCGTGTTGACGGCGATCACCGTACGGTCGCCCGCCTGGCCGTCCGTGCGGACGGTGATCGTGTCGCCGACGTGCTGGCCGGCTGTGTGGCTAACCAGGGTCGGGCCAGCCGCCGGGTTCGGCTTCGTTTCGCCGTGATCGTCGTGGCCGGGCGCGTCGGCCTGCTCGGTGAGGAGGTACACGGTGCCGTCGGTGAGGGCTTCGGCTTCGGCGCGGCTGTTGACGATCTTGATGTCTGCGAGGGTAAGGGGCTTGCCCTGCTCGTCGACGAGGGGCGTCCCGCCGGGGGCCGGGGCGTCGGGCGTGACGGGCTGGGCGGTGAGGAGGTCTCCGAGCGTCATGGTCTGGCCGTCGGTGAGGGTCACGTCGCGTTCGGCGAGTAGGCCGGTCGGGGAGGCGACGGACACGACGTAACGGCCAGGCATTAGTTCGGCGGTGACGTGGCCGTCGTCGCCCTCGCTCATTACCGAGCCGGGGACGATGAGGTCGCCGTCGATGGTTCGCGTGGGGTTTGGGTTCGGGGTGGCGGTGATTGTGACGGTGACGGGCTGGCCGGTCGGTGACTTAACTCGGCCCTTGATGGTGGCGGTCATTCCTATCCTCACTGTGTAGCTGTGCTGTGCGGGGTGCCCCGCCCCATGCGCCGCGAGCCTCGAAGGTCGTCGCGGCGCCGGGGAGGGGTACTTGGTGGCGCGCGCTTCTAGCGCCTCGATCCGCCTGTAGATCGCGCTGTGCGCGTCGTGAGCATGAGAGTCGATCTGCTGCTGCGCGGCCTCGCGCGCGGCGCGCTCACCGTGGAGCTCGGCGGCCATACGCTCGCCTCGCCCGTCGATGCGGTCGATGCGGGCCTTCAAGTCCGACAGGCTGTCGCCGTGGCTGTCGAGCGTGGCTGCGACGCGTTCAACCGCTTCGCCGACTGCCTTCACGGTGTCGCGCACGGTGTCCAGGTCGTCGCGGATGTTCGTCGCGTGGTCATTGCTGACCTGAGCGTCGGCGGACTGGGCGGCGGCCTTCGCCTCCTCAGCGGCGCGGGTCGCCCGCTGAAGGTGCGACTCCATGCTGGTTTTCAGGCGAGTGAAGCCGACGGCGGCGGCGCCGCCCAGACCGGCGATCAGGACGGCGACCAGCCCGTTCAACGCCTCGATGACCTTCGGGTCAGAGAGGAGATGCGTCACTGGGCACGGTCACCGCCCGCGTCACCACCGAACAGATGCAGGTCGTCAACAGTTTCGCCTCCGGGGGTGAGGGCCCCCGCCCAGTCAATCAGGGACGCGCCGTTGATCTTGACGGCGGAAAGCACCTGGAACACAGACCACGCGATACCCAGGAAAACCGAGGCCTGCGCGAGGAAAAGTTGCCAGGTCGCCGGGTAGGAGCCCGAGACCCAGACGGCCAGGGAGACGACGACGGCGACGCCCGCGAGCAGCACCTTACGGCGGCGGGGCGTCCAGTACGGGCGGTCGAGCGCCGCCTGCACGATGGGCCAGATGAGGCCGACGACGACCGTCACCAGGAACGGGTCAGACTGCAGGCCAAGGAGGAGATTGTTCACGTCAGGCCTCCTTCTTGGTGGCGTCGATGACGCGCTGCGCAGCTGCGTCGATATCCTCACGCACGCCCCCGCGAATCGCGGCGACGGCGGCGTTATGGCGCTCCCACGCCTGACGGACGAGCAGGTTGTAGAAGTCCCACTCGACGACCTTCGCTTCGCCGAGCATCCGCTCGTACGCGGCGCGCTCCCCGTAGGTGTTGTCGATAGCGCGGGCACCGCCCACGGTCGCGTGAATCAGGGCGTAAGCCCACTCACCCCAAGGGGTGCGGGTGCAAATGATGTACATGTCGTCTCCAATCAGATCGGTCGTGATTGCTGCGTGCGCGGGGGCCGCGCCCGAGGTTGTGGAAGTGGTGCCGTCGGCGGCTTCGGCGGGCGGGCGCAGGACGTGCGTCCACAGGCCGCGAACCGTGTAAGGGTGCGCGTAGAATCCGACGACGCGGGACTCGCCGCCGGTGTCGTCACCGGCCCCGTCGCCCTCAGCGCTGCCCATGATGTCGCCCTGCCCGTCGATCCAGAGCTCGGCGACCGTGTCGTTGCCGATGTAGGCGGCGACGTGGCCGACACCGCCCGATGCAGCCTCGGACAGGAGGAGGTCGCCGGGGTAGAGGTTGTCGGCGTCGCCTCCGGTCTGTGCGTAGGGGATGACGGCCCAGCCGACGGCGGCGAGGCCTGCGCGCATGTCCCCCGTGTAACTGGCATAGCCGGTCGGGAGGCCCGCGCGGCGGGCGGCGGCGAGCGTCGATGAGGAACAGTCGGCCTCGGCGACCGCGCCGGGGATCGGCTCGGTTAGCGCGTTGATTGACTGTCTGTTCGGCTGCGAGTAGCCGACGTCCGCGACGGTCGTGTAGTACGTCATCCAAGATGCGAGGGCTTCGCCCTTCGTAGTCATGGGGTCTCCTATCAGTAGCCGGTGGCGTGGAAGGTGAAGGACACGGCGGTGGCGGCGTCGCGGTCGGGGAGGGTGATGCGGAAGCCGGTCGCGTTGAGCATGTCCACGGCCCAGTGGGTCGGGACGTGCGCGTTCACGTCGGCGTTCACCTGCCCGTATGCGAAGGTGACGCCGACGTGGACACAGTCGCCGGGGAAAGCGACCGGGAAGTTGATAAACGGGGTGACGCACCGCTTCGCGCCCGCGATGCCCTCGTACTGCGCGAATCCAGTCCACCGCCCGTGCTGCTCGACACGCTCGGCCTGCGCGGGTACCGCTGCCTTGCCGCCGACGACCCAGTTGCCCGCGGCTGCACCGTACGTGGTGACCGGGGTCAGGCGGGTGAGAGCCCATTTCCCGCGCTGGTCTTTCGTGCCGACGCACTTGTACAGGTTGTTTGCAAGGTCGAAGTAGACGGGGCGGCCCGCTGTGGGTGTGGCCCCGGCTCTGGCGGCGGCGTCGAGGATATTGCGCGCCTCGTCCTCGGTGTCCACGTGAATGATGTGACTGATTGATGCGGCGGTTTTCGGCCAGGTGGCGAGGATGTCCTCGCCCGCTTCGGGTGTGCGGACGCGGTTCCACTGTTCGATGGTCACGGGTTCCCCTTACTGTCGTAGGTAGGTGGCTGTGAATCTGTAGTCCTTCAACGTCGCGTAGGCGGCTTGATTCGATAGCAGCGCGATTCCGATACGTTCGCCTTCCCCGCACCGAATCAGGCCCGAGGTGCGGATCGTCATGTATTGGTTGGGGCCGGCGGCCCCGTACGCGTATACGGACCCGAAAGCCGACGTCGGGGAGTAGACGGCGCCCTTCGCGGCGTTCGTGACCGCGAGCAGAATCGTGCCGTCCCAGCTGTACGATTTGATCGCTACCCACGCCTCGACCTGATAGACGCCGGCCTTGGGGACCGTGACCGTCTGGCCGCCGTCCGACTTGTTCCACGTGCCGCCGGTTTCGACGAGCTTGCGGCCGCCTGACAGGAGCTGCAGGCGGTTCCACACGTCGCCGTTGAAAACCACCGACTCGACTTCCCCTGATGCCCAGCACAAAGCGGGCTTGTCCGCGAGCGCAGCCCAGGGCAGCTCAGAGACGAGGGTTCGGCGTCCGTTGATGGTCTGCCAGTAGGCGAGCCCGGTTGGTGTGAGGGCGGTGTCGTTGCCTTTGCCGTCTGCGAGCTGTATCTGCACGTTCTGGCTGGTGCGGGTCATGCTGATTCGGGACGGGGCGGGGTCTGCGTAGGCTTCGGTCCAGTTGGTGAGGGTGAGGCGGATCGGCCATTGGCGGGCCGCTTCGGGCGTGTTGTGTGGCCAGGTTGCGGCGATCTTGATTTGCCGCGCATCCGTGTTTTCGAGGTCGCCGACGTTCAGCGTCAGGGTGCGGGTGGTCGCCTGACTGGTGGATGTGGAGACAACGGCGGGGTCGCCGCCGATCAGGTAGGTCGCCGTGACGGTGGCCCCGGCGGGGGCCTGCAGGGTGAGGGTGACGCGCAGATCGCGCACGGCCTTGCCGCCGGTCGGTGTCGAGTGAGTTTCGACGTGCTCGGGGCCCCATGGGCCGGGCTTGGCGATCTCAAAAACCGGGTGCGAGCCTTGCCATGTGACGCGCGTGGCGGGGTTTTGACCGTTTGGGCGTCCGAGGGTGAAGGCTGGCTGCCACATTGGCAGTGTCTCGCCGCGCTGGGTGCGGGCGGTTCCGACGCCTCCGAGCACGAACTCAGAGCCCCTGAGTTGGGCGCCGCTGATCCACTTGCCGGTGATGCGGTCGGCGATCAGCTCGCCGGGGATGACGGCGTTTTCGGCGCGAATCTTGTCGACAACCGTGAGTGTGTCGAACGCGGCGAGCTTGCTGTATAGCGCCTCGCTTGCGACGATTTCGCGGGCGGTGACTGTGCCGGCCTTGATGCGGGAACCGTCGATAGGGCCGGTGTTGGCTTCGGCGATCTTGCGGGTGAGGTCGTCGCGTGTTTCCTCGATGGCGGCCTGCGCGCCCTGTAGGGCGGCGTTCGCCTGTTTTGCGGCGTCGCGGGCGGCCTTCGCGGCCTCGCCCACGGGCACGGTCACGACGCCGGTAGGGGCGGTGACGGTTGGCGCGTGGGCAATGGTCGCGGCTCCCGTGGTGTCGCGGTCGAGGCGGACGGGCGCGCCCTGCCAGGTGATGCCAGCGGTCGAGGGGACAACAACCGTGGTGCCGGGCGGGGCGCCGTGGGGGGTGACCTCGATGAGACCGGCGGCCTGGTCGACGATGCCCGTCACCGTCCCCTGCACCGGCCCAGTGTGAGGGGAGGGCGTGCGGGCCGGGGTGAGATCAAGCCAATCAGAGAGGCTATCGGGCGTGGACACTTGCGTAAACCTCCAAATCGACGCGCATTTGCGCATCCGAATCGGCTAAATCGATGGAATAGCCGGTGACGGTGCCGGTCACAACCTCCTCGCCCGTCTCCACGCTGATCGTGTCCCACAGCTCGATGCGCGGGTCAGACGCGAGGGCGAGGCTGCGCGCGCCCCTGGCGGCGAGAGCCTTCGCCCGATACGTTTCGGCGGCCTGCTGAACCGTCCCCTCGAGGTCGGTCATCTGCATTTCGCTGCGCTCAGTCACGACGCCGTACACGGCGGGCTGGTAGGGCGCGTCGTATAGGGTCGCTATTCCGTCGTAGTGGGGTGCGTCGCCGCCGCCTTCGGGGGTTTCGCCGGTCGTGCCGACGAACCACCTGTTCGGGCGGCGCTCTGCGCTCTTGCGGGCGGCCTCAATGAGGAGGTCGCGGCCCGTGTACGTCTCCGACGCGACCCCCGTCGTCGGCCTCCACACGTGCAGGCAGCCGTCGGGGCGGACCGTCCAGGCAAGCCCGTAAGCGTCGGCCAACTTCCCCATGGCCTCCGTACGCGACGTGCCCCACTCGAAGGTTCGCGGGATCGCCTGGTCCCCATCGTCGACAATAACCTGCAGGCCCCCCTCATCCGGGGCACCCGCGAGCCGCTGAAACTCCGAGGAAACGGTCGCCCCACCCGGCGGGGACGACGGCCAATCCATCGGATTCTTCTCGCACCGCTGCAGAAGGTCATACGCGGTGACGGTGACCCCACCGCTGCTGGTTTCTTCCCACGCGTCGATCTGGTACACGCCCACCTTGACGCGCGTGGTCACGCCGCCGGTGGTGATCGTCTGCGTGACATGCAACCGCTGCCCGAAGTTGTTCAGCGGGTCGCCGGGATCGCGGGGCACCCACCCATACGGGGCCTCGAGAGTGAGGCGCTCGCGGGGCGTACGATCCGTCGACGCTTCGAGCTGCGCGCTGACGACGGGAATGTCCTCAGCAATGACGCGACCGGCCAGGACCGACGCGACGTGCACATCGATGGTGGTCGGGGCGGCGAGCGCCGCTGCGTTCGGCCCGCCCCTCACGGCATACCCGCATATTCGCGCAGGAGGTCCACGTAGGAGCGGCCTCGCCATTTCGAGCGCGCGTCCCAGGTGCCCCACGTGACGACCGGGATGTTGCCGACCAGTGCGCGCGCCTCGTCCATGTCGATCTGCTTGTAATCGAGCGTCCACTGTCGGCGGACCCTGTCGCGGCGGCCCGTCCGCTGACTCGTCGCGTGCGTGATAACGAGGACGCGGACGGCGGGAATGTCGCAGTCCTGCAGGTCGCAGGAGTCGTGAGAGTGGACCGCGATCACCGGCTCGCGTGCTTCGAGGATGCGTTCGAGGCGCGCGCTTTCCTCAGCGTAAGCGAGAAGTTCGAGCTTGCCGGTGTAGGCGGCGGCAACGCCCGCCCACCTGATGACGGGCGTACGGCGAGCGCTGATGTCCGTCGCGGTCGCCCGCGTCTCATACTCGCGGGCGTCGTCCCCGATGTAGGAGACGACCGCCCGCGCCCGGGAGTCAAGGCTGGTAATCGCGTATCCTTCGCCGCGGCGGGTGAGCGTGAACCGCTGCGTCCCCACCGTGTAGGTCGTCGCCACGCCGGGCGGCGCGAGCGGGTCGCACACGGACACGGCGGCGCGGCCCGCCTCAGCGGGGAGGATGACGCGGGTACCGTCGCTCACTGCAAGGGCAGAGTCCGCGCCGTCCAGGTAGAAACAGGGCAGCCCCGTTTCCTTGTGTATCCAGGCTTTGACTGCCATTATTGAACGCTCCTCACGACTTTGACGGCCTCGGTTCGCGCAAACGCGCGCGCCTGCTCACCCGTCCAGGGGTTTGTCACGAGCGCGGTCACGTGGACGTTCGCCGCGCCCGCGCCCGTGGCGTTCCCGCCCACGCCGCCCGTCGCGTACGGGGTTGCGTGGCCGGGGATGTAGGTGCCGCCGAAAATGTCGGCGATCTGCCCGAGAATGGCCTCGCTGCGCTTGCGCTTCGACTTGGCGAGCGGAATGTAGCCTTCGCCCCCGGTTTCGGGCTCGGCCCACACGCGCCAGGCGCCCGCCGGGGCGATCTGCGCGACGTGCCGTTCACGGTGGAAACCACCGCCCGCGTAGAACGAGAGCACCGACCCGTCGGCCTGCGCAGACGGGCCGCCGCTCTGGCTGTACTGGCCGACGATGTTCACGTACCAGGTTTGCCCGTTCCACGCTGCCTTGATGCCTGCCATCTTGCTTGACACGTAGTCATTGGCGTTAATGTTGACATAGGGGCTGTAGCCGTCGATAGCGGCCTTGATCGCGTCGAGCTTGGCGTTCGCCTGAGCGTTGTTACCGTCAATCGTGACCGTGCCGGTCGCCGCGTCCACCTGGCCGACAGACGCGGCCAACTGCGCGATAGCCGGGTCAGAATTGGCGTCAATCGTGATCGTGCCGTCCTGATTCTTCGCGTAACCCAGCGTTTCCAGAATGGTCGTGATTGCGCTGTCGTTGACGGCGTTAATCGTGATCGTGCCGCCGTTCTGCGCCTGCACGTAGGCGATAAACGCGTCGACGGATGCGTTGGCTGCCTGAGTTTCAGCGGTGACGTGAGACTCAATATTGGTGGGGATTAGATTCAACTGATCCGCGAGCGCGGCGGCCTGGTCGGCGGACAGGCCCATCGATTGCGCGACACTGATGAAGTTGTCGCGCGTCAGCTGCATAGCGGCCTGCATGTCCTCCATGGTCGCCCCGTTCTTCTCCATGGATTCCACGAGTTCCCAGCCGCTCTTGGCGAGGTCGTCGAGGGCGGCCTGGTTGGCGCGACCCGCGGCGGTCGTGATGTCGAGCGTCTGGCCGTTCTTTTCGACGGCGGCGTTCGCCGCGTCAATCGCGTCGTACAGGTTTCGCCACGACCCGCGCTCCCCGAGGATGATGTCCTGGAGGGTTTTTTGGGCGTCGATTAGGTCGTGCGTCGCCTTAGCCTGGTCCTCCATGGCCTTCGCGGCCTGGTTGGCGGCCCCGGCGAGCTGGTCCTGCGCGCTGCTGTTCTTGATGCCTGCTTCGGCGGCGAGCTCGTTTTGTTCCTTGGCCTTAGCCAGGGCCGTTGTCTGTTCTTCGAGGCCCTTTTTTGCGTCACCATAGGCGACGGCGAGCTTTGTCTTGTCCACTCCGTCGGCCATGGCGTTGTAGCGGTCGAAAACGGCTTGCACGCGGTCCATTGCCTCGGCGGACCCGGCGGCGGCGTCGACGAAGTCCTTGATGTCGCCGCCGAGCTCCTGGAACGCCTTAGCGGCGGATCGGCCCGTGCCTTGCTTGCCGAATAGGCCGATAACCTCGATTTCCTTTGATAGGTTCTTTAGGGCGAGGCTGCGTGTGCTGTCGGTCGCCGCGTTGGTGATGCCGTCGAGTGAATCGGCGTATTCTTTCGCGCGGGCGGTGGCGGCGGCCTGCTGCTGCTGGTATTCGCCGAGGACGGCTGTCAGGCCCACAATGGCGGCGGTTGCGGCGAGGCCCCACGGGCCGCCGAAAGCGCCGAGGAGGGCGTTGCCTGCGCCCTTGGCGGCGTTGCCGATCCCCGCGAGGGCCGGGGTGGCGGCCTGCGCGAGGGCGCTGATGTTTGACACGCCGTTCGCGCGGGCGGTGACCCAGGCGGTGCCGAAGCCTCCGATGGCGGCGCGTGTTTCGGCGAGGCCGCCGCTCATCGCGGAAAAGCCGCTGCCAATGCGGGTGATGAACGGGATGGACCCGTTCAGGGACGACAGGGCGGTGCGAATGTCGGTGATCGTCGTAAAAATCTTCATTCCGGCGCCCGCTGTGAGCGTCGCAGCGGACGTGAAGGCGACGAGGCCTAGCGCGCCCTGCTGCACGGGGGCGGGTAGCGCGCTGAAAGCGTTGACGGCCTGCTCGGCGAACTGCACGATGGACCGGAGGAAGTCGTTAGCGCCGCTACCGCTCTTGATGAACAGGGTCTCGAAACTACCGCCGAGCTTTTCGAGGTCGCCGTTGAGGTTGTCCATGCGCGCCTCGGCGGTCTCCGCCGCATAGCCCGCATCATTAACCTTGTCGATCCAGTTCTGGATGCCGTCGGCGCCCTGCTCGTACAGGATCGACGCGGCGCGAATCGCGTCCTGGCCGAACATCTTTTTGAGGGCTTCCTGGCGATCCTCGGCGGTGAGCTTCGAGAGGCTGTCGTGGAGCTGGCCCGCGTAGGCGGCGAGGCCGACGAACTTGCCCTGCGCGTCGTACGCGTGGATACCAAGTTCCTCCATGTACTTAGCGGCCTGCTTCGACTGGGGCGTCATGTTCAGGAGCATCGTCTTGAAAGACGTGCCCGCATCGGAGCCGAGGAGGCCAGCGGACGCGAAGGCGGCGAGGCCGCCCGTGGTTTCCTCGATGCTGAGGCCGGTCTGGGAGGCGACGAGGCCAGCCTGTTTCAGGGCCATGCCGAGGTCGCTAACGTCGCCCATAGCCTTACCCGCGCCAGCGGCGAGGAGGTCTGCGACGTGACCGACATCCGAGCCACTGAGCTTGAACTGGGTGAGCGCCACGGATGCGATACCGGCGGCGTCAGCGACACCGAGGCCACCGGCGGCGGCCAGGTCGAGCGACCCCTTCAAGCCGCCGTTCAGGATGTCAGCGGTCGAAACGCCAGCCTTGGCGAGCTCTTCGATTGCGCCGGCGGCTTCGGACGCGCTGAACGCCGTATCCGCGCCCGCCTGAATAGCGGCCTCCCTGAGCTGGCCCATGTTCTCAGCGGATTCGTGCGTGGCGGCCTGGACATTGCTCATTGCCTGATCGAAGTCCGCGAAGGACTTGACGACGTAGCCGGCGGCGGCTGCCGCGGCGACACCGTAGCCGACCATGGCCGTGGATGCTGTGTCCCAGGCGGCGCGCTGTAGCTGCGCGGACTGTGCCAGGCGGCCCATGGTGGTCTCGGCGGTCTTGCCGGTCGGGTCACCCTTCGCGGCGAGTTGGTCTAGGCTCGTCGCCGCGCTCTTGATCTGCCTGTTGAAGTCGGCGACGTTCGCGCGCAGGGTGACCTTAATTGACCGTTCAGTCATGGGCGTTTGCCTTTCCGCGCGCGATCCGCGCCGCTATGTGACGGGGCGCCCCGCCCGGCGTCTAGTCCTCGGTGCCGGTGAAAACCACCGTCGGGACCATGCCGGGCGCGGGCCCGTTCTTGTGCTTCTTACGCCACAAATCGAGGGCCATTTGAGCGTTGTCCTGGCGTTCTTCCACCTCGAAATAGCCCTCGTAGTCGCCCTCGGTGAGTCGCTTGGGGTAGCCGTAGGAACCGACGCGCGTGTCCTCGTACATGTCCAGCGCGCCCGCGAGCGTGCTGTCCAGTTCGCCCCACGTGTCGCCGGGCACGCCCAGGAACTCGGTCGGCCTGCGGCCCCACTTCTTCGCGCTTCGGAGCGCCCGAACCAGCCACGCGCCAGCGGGCCGGTCCAGGCACTCCGTCACGAAGGGACCGAGATCGTCGGCTTCACCGTGTTAACGGTGGCGACCGCCTGAACGAGGGCCACGACCTGCGGTTCGATGCGGTCGCGTAGCGTCGCGAGCATGTCCACAGTGAGGCCTTCGGGGGCGGTGATCTGCGCGGCGAGCTGCTCGAGCGTCGCCTGGTCGCCGTCAATGCCGCGCTCGTCCATGTCCTTACGGAATCGCTGCACCCATTCGGCGGACCTGCCCTGCACGGTGATGTCGAGGGCAGAGGCGCGGATCTGGTCGGCGACCTCGCGCATCTGCTCTTTGATGTCGCGCATGTCGTCGACGTTGGCCGCGCGCTTCGCTTCGTCGTAGCGGGTTTCGAGTGCGGACAGGTCGGCGAACAGGTCGCCGCGCGCGTAGATGGTGACGGTTCGCTGGACGGGTGTGACGCCTGCGATCCAGGCGGCGAGGTCGAACGTCTCGGGGGTGACGGGCGCGTCAGGAGCCGTGTGAGTGAGGGCCATATCGGCCATGGTGAGTTCTTCGTCGTGGGCTGCCATGCCATGCTCCTATGTGTAGCTGTGGGGGTCTGGGCTGCCTGTGTGGTGGGGTGCCCGCCCGGCAGGTCTGGCAGCCCATTTACGGAACCTGCCGGGCGGGAGATGAGGGGCGTCAGAGGCGGTCAGGGCCGACGGACACGTCCTCGGCGGCGTCCATGATGTTCAGCTTCGCGGTGCGCTTGATGTAGCCCGCGAAACGGTCGGACGGCTTGGTCGGCGTACCGAGGACGGCCTCGTACACGCTGACGATGTCGCCTTCCGCGATCTCCTTGGACTCGACCGGGCCTTCACGCTCCACAAGCCAGATCGTGGTGCCCTTCTTCTTGATGAGATCCCAGACGAAATCGTCGGCGGCGACCGGCTTACCCGCCTCGTCGAGGTACCGGAAAACAGTCAGGTTGCCCGCGTAAGACGTGGGGCCGGGGGCCTTGCCTTCGCCCGTCTTACACATCTCCTGTTCCGTAATTTCGGCGTCGGAATCGGCGCCGAGCGCGTAATCCGACTTCATGATGTGGCACGAAATCTTCTTTCCTGCCTTGATTTCCGTGATGGTGGGCACTGCCATGTTCTTGGGCTTGACGGTGAGCGCCCACAGGGTGATGCGCCCATCGGCGAGGGTCTTTGCACCTGCCATGTTTCAGTCTCCTTCGGTGAGGGGGTCGGTGGTTTCGTCCCCATGCTCGGGGGCGTCGTGGGTGTCCTCCTGGCCGCAACACAGGGGTTCGCGGGCCTCGGGAGGCGGGGTGAGCGTCCAGTCCTCACCCCAGATCGGGTGCCCGATCCAGTGGGCGGGGATGTCCTGGAAAACGCCTGTTCTGGTGTTGTATGCGGTGACCATTCAGTCCTCCTTCGTTTCGGGTGTGGCTTGCGCGCGGAACGTCACGGTGCAATAGCGGGGCGCCCTGTTCGCAGGCGCGCCCACGGTCGAGTTGTCCGAGCGCACGTCCGTCACACCGACATGCACGAGCGGGAAGCAACGCCAGCCGGGCACCGTTGGAACCTCACCGGCCAGGACGGCGACCGCCTGATCGGCGAGGTCCAGGACGTTCACGGTCGTTGCCGCGACAACCTGCACGTGTAGGCGGACGTCGACGTCGCCGCCGCACCCGCTCATGGCCTCGGACTTGGCCAGTGTGGGCGGACCCCACACGAACGCGAACGGCGGGCCGGGGTTGCCGGGTGGGTCACCGACGAACGCTTTGACAGTCACCCCCGACGACGTGAGGGAGGCGAGGCGGTGGCGCATCTGGTTCATGATGCTGAGGGTCAGCCCCATAGCTCTCCTACGATGTCGGCGACGGCTTTTTGGAAGGCTTCGGCCTCCTCATTCAGCGGTTCGATAGGGTCGCGGGTGTGACCACCGCCCCTCGACGTACCGAAATAGGCGATATTCGCCAGGGCACCCGAGGGCTTGTCGGGGCCGATCTCCGCTTCAATGGTGTGATCCCCGTCGATGAGGTCATACGAGATGGACCTGGCTACTGCGCGGATACCGGCGTTGCCCGACTGCTCGAGGTCTGCCTGCATGGCGCGTTTGATGTTCAGCGCACCTTTGCTGACGGCGGGCCTAAGCCAGCGGGACAGCTCACCGGGCATCCGGGTAGCGTCGGCGGCGATCTGCCTGACCTCAGTCGTGTCGATCTCGATGCCGCTCACAGGAGATCGTCTCCGTTCGTTTCCACGTCGACCTGGAACCGCCTGCTCGTGACGTGCGTCTTGTCGAACAAGCCAGTCACGCGAAAGACACTCAGATAGCCGGCGACGCGGATCAGATCACCGACGCGAACCACATCCACACTGTGAGGCAGGTGAATCGAGTACCGCTGGATAGTGACGAGCGCCCCGGCGGCGTTCGCCGCGGTCTCATGCGCCTCGTACGTCTGAACTTTGCAGGGGCCAGACCAGACGGGGGTTTCGTCGATCTCGTCGAGGCCGTCGCCGCCGGTGGTGACGGTCGGCCTGGTGACGGTCGCGCGGTCGACCATGAGGGCTTCGGCAGCCTTGCGGCCCGCGAGGACGGCGGTGCGCGCGCTCATGCCCAGCCCCCCGTCGGCGTCGTGTCGGCGTCGCGTCCCCCAAGCCAGGGAACGGGGGTCAGCACCGGCATGTAAGCGCCCGCCGTGGACCCATCCTGAGATAGGCGCGCCCACTCGTCGGCGGTGAGGGTCAGCTCCACAGCCGACGCGGCTGCGTCCAATGTGTAGCTGTAGTCGTCGATTCTTTCGTTGCGCTTCCCGTCGGGGTTGCGGGCGCGGCGGGCAACAACCTCGCTGATGACATCGGCGAGGATCTGACGATCAAGCGCGGCCAGGTCTCCGAGGCGCGCCGCAATGATGCGCTCAGTCTTGCCGATCCAGTTCAGAACTTGGCGCTGCTCATCCGGGTCGGTGATCGGGCGGCCCAGGGTGGTCGCCACGTCGATTACGGTCGCGTAGGCCACGCGGGGCCGCCTTTCACTCGTCGTCGGTGGGTGTGGCAAGCCCGCCGGGGCCACGCCGCACATACCCGAGCCGCTCCCAGTACGGGAGTTGGCTCGCGGGCACTGCGACGTGGTCACCCGACGGGCTCGTCAAGTGAGCGACGTCGTCGGTCACTTGCGCATGATCTTGACGAACGCTTCCTTGTCGGCGAGCGCGAAGCCGTACTCGGCCTCGGCGCGGATCGCCACGAGGTTCTGCTCGTACAGGGACACGAGCTGTCCGCCGATGGTGACCGTGGCCTCGGTGGACACGTCCATCGTGATACCGCCGACGGTGCCCCACGCGGCCTTGGTCCAGTCGCCCAGGAAACCGACGGTCTTGTCCAGACCGGCGTTCTCGTGCAGGTAGGAGGGGCGGCCCAGGATAGAGCCCGAGCGCAGGGCGGGGATCAGGCCGTCATACGAGGCCTCGGCGAACAGCGGGCGGCCCGACGCATCCTTGGTGGCGAGGAGGTCTACCTCGAAGCCCGTGTCGAAAGCGAAGCCGTTGACCTGCTTCTTGGGGGTGCCCTGCAGGTTCAGGCCCATCGCCTTGACGATGTCGTCGTACACGTTAGCGCCAGCGGTCGCGCCCAGCGTGACGGACTTGGTGGTGGACCACAGAGAGGTGCCGAACGGGCCGGTTCCGGTGCCGTCGCCGCCCTTGTCGAAGAAAACGGCCAGGTCGAACGCGCGGGCGAACGCCTCGGCGAGCAGACCGGCAAGGGTCTCAGAGTACCCGCCGGGGTTGGCTCGAATAACCTCCTGAGAGGCCACGGCGATTGCCGTCAACTTCTTCGGCTGCATGGTCACGAGACCGAGGGATGCCTCGGTGGTGTGCTTCTTGGCGCCCTCAGAGGTCCAGTTGGCGCTCGGCTTGCCGGTCACGATGGGGAAGGCCTGGCCGCTCGCGCCGAGCGGGACCTTCTTCATGAGGGACATAGCCGCCGAGCCCTTGGCGGCCTCGTCGAAAATGGGGCCGGCGAGTTCCGGCTTGATGAAGCCGTTAAAATCGGCGAGCTTCTTGGGGTTGGCGATTGTCATTGTGTGCTCCCTTCGAGCGGTGAGTTGTGGGGTGGGGTGGGCTGCTCAGGGTGTCAGCGCCCGCCGACGGCCTCGACCAGCATTGCCGTGAGCGCGTCCGTGGTGGTCGCCGGCTCGGGCGTGCCGCCCTGCGAGGGGTCGGGACGCATGGCCAGCGGCGCGGGAGACGCGTCAGAGGCCGGGGTTGGCGCGGGGATCGCGGCGAGGAGCTTTTCAGCGG
>ERZ772909.541-NODE-541-length-23080-cov-7.674962_pt1 | contig 23080 bp, 16 predicted proteins | sample MGYA00511137_ERZ772909 | MGnify/ENA primary metagenome ERZ772909 (study PRJEB29015, sample SAMEA2738095) | human oral metagenome | biome: human oral; feature: human-associated habitat; material: saliva | place: China | collected 2270 ... | reverse complement strand
AAGATCTTATGAAGCGGCCCAATACCCTGCTTATTTCGGTAGGATTTAGCTTTGCAGATGTACATATCTCAAAAATGATTACTCAGGCTTTAAAAAATAATACGAGCCTAAAGCTATTAGTCACAGATTTTAATATTTCCCCTAATAGAGTGTGGGATGAAGTATCTAAACAATATATAGAGGTTAATAATGGAGACCCTAATTTTAATCAAAATTGGAAAGAGCTTATTAAATTAATGGATCAAGGCTATTCAATTTCATTTCTAAAAACAACTATGAATAGCGATTTAAATGATTATTTGAGTGGAAGGTACTTAGATGATGACAATTGATAGTTTTTATAGTGTAGCTGATAAAAGTAATTACTATCTTGGAATGATTTCTCAGGTAAATCGTTCATATTCAACAATTCAAATTGAGAACTTGTCTTTATTCTCATATAGGAAGATAAAGAAAGATATACTTTCACCTAATACGATTAATTACTATGTTTTGATTGATTCAAATAATGGGTTATTCTTTGGAGAAATATTTCAGTCTAAGCTTCCAAATTCAGATAGTGTTCACGAAATGTTAACTAGTGGGTTACAAGAGAAAATATTTCCTGAAATCAGTATAGATATTCTGGGGTATATACCACTAGGTGAAAAGTATTTTAAACTGAATGGGACAAACACGGTTGGTATCACTGATAAGGTATATATGGCTAATGAAAAAGTTATAGAACTTTTTATAAAATCAATAGAAGTTAATCCAGATAGCGAAAATCAACTATCAACATTTGCTAATTTAGCGTTCAGCTCACAGAATTATCCCATAAAATTACAGCCTAAAACTTTGTTTAATAGACATTTAATGACTATTGGAACCACTAATAGTGGCAAATCTACATCAGCTTTGAGCATTTTGGATAAACTAATCAATGATGGTATAAGAACTTTAATAATAGATCCGACAGGGGAGTATACAGAATCATTTAAAGATGAAGAAGTAGATAAATATATACTTGGAAAAGACACCTTTGTTTCAGTTTCAGATCTAACCATGCAACAATGGTCCATATTATTTGAAACAAACGACGGGACACAACCGGCAGTTTTAGCAGCTGCTATCAGTTCATTAAGGTATCAAAAAAAAAATAATTTATCTGGGATATATATAAAATTTGAAAAAAAAGTAAATGAAGTAATTCAACACATAAATTCATTATCTCCAAGTGATAAAGAATTTGATATCAAACTTTTATCTGAACAGGTTTCGAATGAAGCTATAAAAAGAGAAAAAAGGGGGAGTATTTCGTATTTTATCTATGATGATTTTAACTTTAATTCTAATCAATATTTAGTTCAAAAAATAGACTATAAACTATCTAATACAAGTTTCTTAAGCTTTTTTAACTCAAGTGGCCAAGGTTTGCTAGATATTATTGATAATTGGGTGAAAAGTGATACAAGAAAGTCGTTGTATATCGATGTTTCTAAAATTGGTACGACAGATGAAATAGGTGGAATGATTATAGATTTAATAACAAACTATATCATTAATATTGACAAAGATAAGATAAATCCTTTTGTAATATTTGTAGATGAAGTTCATCGATATACAAGAGGAGTGACTAATGATGGAATATCTTACCATACGGGGTTGAATAGTATTGCAAGAGAAGGGCGAAAAAAAGGGATTTTTCTTTTTTTGACCACGCAGAATCCAAATGATGTAGATAAAATATTACTTGGACAAATTGGAACGTTGGTAATTCATAGACTTACAGCGCCTGATGAATTAAAGGCAATTCAAAATCATTTATCTGAAAACCAAATTAATCAACTTAAAAAATTAAATACTGGAGAAGCTATTCTAACGAGTATCAATCTTTTAAAAGATCTCTACATTAAGGTGGAAAAGTGCAATAGAATACATCATAATGACACACCTAGCCTATTATCTTAAGAAAAACAGATTTAGTAAGTAATACAGAATAATCATCATTATTTAACCAAAAATTAGGAGAAAATAAATGAAATATGATTTTAATTACTGGCAATTTTCGCCAGAAAATCAATATTTGGATAGGAAATCAGCTAGGAAAAAACCATCGGAATTGTTAAAACATCTGATTGCCTTTGCTAATGCTGACGGAGGTCAGTTGATTATCGGGATTGAAGATGAAAAGCAGGACAATATTATCACTGGTTTTAAGGATGGGAAAGCCTATCCGATTGATGATTTCAAAAAGATAGACCGAGAGATGCGGGATACACCGTTGGACTTATCTTTTGAGGAAATACCTGTGGTTAATCATAAGGGAGAAGACGACCTGATTTTGGTTATCTCAGTTGAATTATCATCGAACCGAGTGATTGCTGCTCCAAATGATGAAGTTTATCTACGACAGGGAGATGAATCAGTCAAGTTGAGTTATGAGCAACGTATACAACTTAGTTATGATAAGGGACAGCGTTTCTTTGAAGATGAAATCATTGAAGATGCCACATTAGATGATATTGATGAACTATTGGTTCAGGATTTTAAGGACCATTTTGATATTTCAGAACGTTCAACTGAGGAGATATTAAAGGCAAGACGGTTTCTTATCAATGGTAAATTAACAAAGGCAGCTATTCTTATCTTTGGTAAGTATCCTTCAGCATTTTTTCCTCAAGCACGTGTTCGTTTTCAACGATTTGATGGGGTAGATGTAGGTACAGGAAGTGAATTTAATGTTATTAAGGAAGTAACGTTTGATGATGCATTGCCTAAATTAATTGTTAAAGTTAGAGATTTTATTCGAACCCAGCTACGAGAGTTTCAGTATCTAGATAGTGATGGTAGATTTCAGATACTTCCAGAATATCCTGAATTTGCTTGGTTTGAAGGAATTGTAAATGCAGTAACCCACAGGAATTATTCAGTATACGGAGATCATATTAGGGTATTGATGTTTGATAATCGTCTAGAGATTCATAGCCCAGGAAAACTACCGAATATTGTAACTGTTGAGAATATAAGACATGAACGTTTTTCTAGAAATCCGCGTATAGCTCGTACCTTAACTGAATTTGGATGGGTCCGAGAAATGAATGAGGGAGTAAAACGAATCTATTCTGAAATGGAATCTGCTTTTCTCCATGAACCGTGTTACTCTGAACCAGGTAACAAAGTAGTACTAACATTAGAGAATAGTATTACAAGTAGAACATTGAGAACACGTGATTCTTTGGAAAGTAAACTTAGAGATTATAGTGATTTAAGTGTTGATGAAAAACTATTGATACAGTATATGTACAATACAGCAGAACCTATGACAACTAAAAAAGTAGCAGAATTCTTAGGTAGGAGTGTTTCTTACTCGTCGAAATTATTGAAAACGTTGAGAGCAAAAGGAATTTTAACATGGTATGGGACAAGTACGAAAGATCGCAGTCAATACTATAAATTAGAAATGAAATAAAAACGAAGAAAAACGAAGAAAAACGAAGAAAACATAGTTACTAATTAGTGAATTTATAAAGTAATCTTACTTTTAAATTCATGAAATTCATTCGCTTTATAATTTTGCAATTCAATTGTTTGTATGGGAATGTGATTTTTATTATACATCATTTCACAACAAGTAACGAAACGAAGAAAAACGAAGAAAAACGAAGAAAAATAAATCATTGTTTCTCAACTACATAAGCTCCGAAAACTAAAAAAGTGATAACCCTTTGATAACCTCTCGATTTTTAAAAGGGTTATATATGTAAGGATTGAGGATTTATCTCTCAAAAGAACTTGAGTTTAGTTATAATTTACCATAAATATCATGATGTAGAAAAAACCAGGTCTTAAGAAAGCTCGTAAAGCTAGCCAGTTCTCAAAACGTTAAGAACCAGATACAATACAGCATTTACAACACTTCATGATTCACACCATGGGGTGTTTTTTTGATCATTTTTAGCAAAATTCATACCATTTTTCACACCATTACTTTTTAAGATTACGATAGGCAATCTCTCCAACAGTCATTGGAATAACATTCGAAGTATTGACATAAGTCTTTGTTGTAATCGTGTCACTATGGGTTAGAGCTTCATAGATTCCATACTTTAATCCAGTTTTAGCCATTTGATTTTCTCCTTTATTTTGTTATTTCTTGAGTACTAACTTTTCAGCAAAAACATTGAGAGCAGGTGCGACAGAATTTCCATTCAGCGAAGTATCCGATAGGAAAATAGGGTTAACTGCTTCAACAAAAGCATCTTCTGGAAAGACGGTAGCTGAAGCAGGTGTGATTACGTGGAAGGCTCCGTGTTGTTCATTGTTTAGCACATGGCGTTGATATTTGCCTTCTTTTCCGAAGACATAACGTGGCGCATTGCCCAATTTTTCGTAGTAAGCAGTGCCGATAAATTTTGGTAGCATAACAAGTGTTTCCTTTCTGAGTGTAAAATAAAAAGAGTTAAGCTAGTTGCTTCACTCTGGAGTAGTAATGAGTAAAAAGTTTTCGTTTAAACATTCTTGTGTAAAATTGTACTTCACCTTGAGTAAAGCCAGTAAGAAGTGATTGGTTAGCAAGTTTATCCAAATCCTTTTGGGCTTGATGATAGAGTTGCCCTTGGAGTTGTGCTGATGAGGAAAAGATATCATAGGTGAAGATATAGTTTTTATAGAGTCGTTCACATTGTTGTGCGAAAAAAGTTAGTCATAGTGTTCTCCTTTATTGTAAAAGTAAAAAGCTACTAAGAAAATAAACTTAGTAGCTAGAGTAGATCTATCTAGTAAATTAGATAGACAGCAGTAGAGAAAAGTTATTTGGTTGAAGGATTCCTCCTTCACGGTGGCAACGTTTAGCAAGGTGCATTGCATAAATTACCATCGCTTCCCCAGCCAATCTCATCAGGTAGTCATTGTCATACCCTTAAGATTCTCTTACGCCCTTTGGCGAAGCCAGTTCACTTTACTATTCGGAAAAGTGCGAAAGTCCGAAATGCGTGGAAGCCCACAAAAAATGTTTTTAATGTTTTTAATCTTCACTTCAACCATCAAATAGACTTGACTTTTCTTTCCAAAACGTTTACAATAAAGGTACGAAGTTTAGTGTAGTTTTGGCAATCAGTCCTCTGGTTGTCAGACGCACTTTTTATTTAATTTTCAATGATCGTGAGTTAGCCTTGAAGATAAGGTTATTATTTTCAATTGCTATACAACTATTAGTTGTTGATTATATTATACAACCATTAGTTGTTAATGTCAACGATTTTCTGCAAAAATTTAAAATATTTTTTTTGAGGTCACATATGAAATTCGCAGAACGCTTGAAAACACTAAGGAAACAAGTACAACTAACACAGGCTCAAATAGCTGAAAAACTAGACATTTCCCAACAAGCATATGCTTCATGGGAACGTGGAGCAAAAAGACCAACACAAGAAAATCTTGTTAAGATTGCACAAGTTTTAAATGTGTCCGTTGATTATCTAGTTGGAAACTCAGAAGAAAAATCAGATGAACTAGATAATATTGAATTGCTTTTCCGTATGAACTCAAAAGGCTTAACTGATGAAGAGAAGAAAGTCTTTAAAAAAGAGTTGATTGAATTTATGGAAGAACGGAAGAAAGCTTTTGAAGTAAGTGACATTAAATAACTTTTTAGTTAATTTTGCTCTTACTAATTTAGCTTATTAATTGATTTGAGGGACTAATATGGTACTATATTTAAGTATAATTTCTTTTTTTGCGATAAATTTATATCAGGTTATCGCAAGAAAATTTAATAAAACTGTTTTTATTATAGGTCTTTCAACCGCCTTCTGGTTAATTACCTTACCTACTTACTCTTTTGATACAGATTTTTTAACAATTATCAGTAAATTTCTTCTATCACTACTTAAACTGACAGATTTATTTTCTTTTGGAGTAGATGTTCAGGCTCTAATAGACAACCTTCCTAGTAGTTTTAATACTAGCTATCTATACTTTTGGATAGTATTTCTATACAGTTGTTCTTCTTTTTTTACTTTGTCTTTTCTACTTTCTTTATTTAGTCAATTTTTGTCAGTATTAAAAATACGCTATTTCAATAAATCTTGTAATTATATTTTTTCTGGTACAAGTGATAATCATAGGAAGTTTGCTTATCAATTAAAGCAAACTAATGAAAATTATAAAATTATTTTTACCTCTGTAAAATTAGATGATACATTACAAGATATCACTGCACTTAATTTCTCAGAAGATGTAGCTTATCTTTCTTCAAAGTTAAAAAGAGCAAAGCAGAACCATTATTATCTTTTAGACAAAGATATTACTTCGATTGAAAAAGCACTTAATTTAATCGAATCATATGGTGAGCAAACTACTAATGATTTCATATTTGTACAAGACTCAGCAAATATATTAGAAAATTATTTACAAAGAAAACAACGAACAGATGAACAACTAAAAATTAGATTAATCAATAGCTCTAGGTCTACCATTTATAATTACTTCTTTGAGAATTACACCTACCTTAGAAATATATTTCATACTAAAGGAAAAATAGTTGTGGTTGGAAATAAAGATGTAGCTAAGGAAATCGTCAAATTACTTCTTTGGCTGTCACAAATCGTAAGTCATGAATTAGATTTACTTATTGTCACTTCATCAGATGAATTCGAAAATAGTTTGAAATACGAAATGCCAGCTATTTTTGAACCTATAGAGTATGAAACACCTTATTCCATAGAGTTTAAAAAAGTTTCAGAGTTATCGTCAAGTATAGTTTACTTAGCAATAAAAGATATTCAAGATTTAAGTTCAATTTTTATGGATGTTAATGATTTTATTAATATAGAGTTAGCAAATCATTTAACACAAAGTCATAGGTCTGATTTAATCCTAGCATTTACTTTATCATCTCCTTTGCTTTATGACATAAACATATCCAACTTCAAAAATAATCTAATAGATGTTTATCCATTAAGTGTTCATTATAATTCTAATTTAGAAAAAAGAGCTCTTGAACTTCACAAGAAATATCAAGATAAATTTATTGAGCAAACATTTTATAACAATCAATATAATTATTTTTCATCCATGTCAAGAGCTTTGGGGGACAAATATATGATTGGGCATATTTATATTGATAACGACCATAAAATACCAAATACACAAAATTTAATTAACGAGCACAACCGTTGGTCTATATATTTAAAAAGTGAAGGATGGCTTTATAATAAACAAAAAGATAAATACAAGAAGCACCACCATTTATTAATACCTTTTGATGATTTATCCGAAATTGAAAAGCGAAAGGATTTAAATTGAACTGCTTTTTAGAACAAAATTTCAAATTGATAATATAGAGGAATAGGCATGAAAATAATTGTTTTCTTTGTTGTTTTAACTTTTACTCACATAATTTGTATAGCAATGGATAAAAGCTATATAAAATATCGACTTTTGAAATTATTTATGCGTTTTGCTCCTACCTTACAAGAAGAATTTTACGAACAAATTGATGAAATTGCCCCTAATAAAATTCGTGCATGGTATATTGATGAGGACGATAAATTCTTGTTTCAACAAAAATTTAAAGTAGTTTATCTAGTACCGATATTATGGGTATTACTTATTAGTATAGGGTGTTTTATTACTTTCAGCACGATTTTATTAGTTATTTATACAGCACTTATAAGTATTTTTGCAATTTCTTATAAGTATGTTGAGATATACTCGTTACAAACTTATAAAAATCTAACATCGTTAAAAATTGATAGGACAAGATTTAAATATCAAGGACAAGCTATTTTGTTACATGTAGGTAGTATTCTTTCTTTTGTTCTTATATACATTGCATTTTTTAATCTGTTTTCAAGCAGGAATTTATTGTTTGAAAATAGTTTCATTCCAGTGATGATATCTTATTTTATGTTGGTTTTAGGAACACTAATTCAGGACTACTTTATTAAATTGGCACTTGAAATTTATGATGAAGACTATTCATTTGAGGAAATTAGTAATTCAGATAAAAAAGTGATCCTTTATCTTCGTTCTTTTTCTATAGATAATACTTCTATTTATTGTCCCTCATATTTAGGAGGAAGCTTCCTTCGTTACTTTTTACTTCCAAGGATTCAGTTTCCACAATTATTAACAAAGGTATTAGAGGGTTCAGGACAAGGTTTCGTTGTTGGAATTGGGAATCCTCATGAAACCTATCGAGGCAAACGATTCCACGGTTTTTCTAAAACATATGTTTTGGATGATTTCAAAGGTGAGGATAAATGGAAGAAGGAAATAAATAAGTTACTAGATAGAGCAAATCTTATAGTAAGCATAGCAGGGAAAACAGAAGGTGTTTCATGGGAAATCAATTCAATAAAATCAATGAATGGAATGGAAAAATCTATTATACTTTTTTCTCCAAAAGATGGAGAAGAAGGAGATATTAGCCTAATAACAAATATCCGAAGAAAACTTGATATTCTTGATGAGGACTTCCCTTCAGAATTTTATGATGCTCAATTTATTGGATTACATGTAAAAAATTATGGACCAATTTGGTATTTAAACTATGGTAGAAGTTACTATTCATATATGTTCTCTCTCTTATCTCTTACAGGTACAATACAAAACGATAAAGATTTTTTTCAAAAACAATCGATAAAATAATATAATATAAAAAAGTGGACAATCGTCTACTTTTTTTACATAATAAACTAAACCGATTAGGTTTAGTTTTGTTCGTTGTGACTTAAAGGAGGTGTTATTAGTTGGATGAATTGTATTCAAGAGTAAGTGAAATCACAAAACAAGTTCTTTATTCCTATATGAAAGAGGAAGAAATTTCAACCCTGAACTATCACTTTCGCTACTATTTTGACTATTGTATTGATGTGAATCAGATTCAAGTCATTCCTCATCACTTTTCAAACCATAAGATTGAAGGGGTGACGGTTATTGATGAACTGGGAACGAGTTTCTCCTATGAGCAAGACAATCCTGTAACTAAGCGTCATTTTACCTTGTGTCATGAATTGGGACACTTCATATTGAACCACGATGGTTCTTATTTTACAGAGTCAGTTGATAATCAGGAATCTATTATAGAGCGAGAAGCCAATGTATTTTCAGCCATAGTTCTTATGCCTGATATTGTTCTACTATCTAAGATCTACTACTCTTGCGATTCGTTTCAAAAGGTCAAAGAGGATCTAGAGGTTTCAAAACAGGCTCTGTATTTTCGATTGATTGACTTGTTGAGAATTTACCAAGTGGATGTGGAAGCAGCCATTAAGCAGGCAGTGGAGGAATACCTAGAAGGTTACAATGCATCTCTTCATAACTACTTTCATCAGATAAAAGAAGCTTTGATTGCTGAGTTTAAACAGTATCAACCATCACTTATAGCTCGAGTAAAAATGAAAGTAAAGAGATCCTATTTTGTGTCGAGTCAAGAACTACCAGAATTACTTGATCAGACACGATGGGATGAAATCAGGAAGATAAAGTATTTTAAAGTGTGGCTTCTTTATGATAAAGGAAGATCTTTAGCCTATGTGTGGGATAGCAGCAAACTATCTGATACAGAAGCAAGGAGAAAGGCAAATTTAGAGTTATTAGCTATTTGAGAATAACTAACATAGTATAGAAATCTAATATTAAAGAATTAGTGGAAAAGATTTATAAATAGAATTAGCTCTTGTTGTACCTATGAGTTTTTGTATGAAATTGATTTATTCAAGAAAAATGGAAATACCTTAGATAACGCATGTTAATTTGTTCAAGTGATTAGAAAAAGTATTGAAAGATATATTAAATCATCTCAAGTACAATAAGAAAAATAGTAAGTATGAAAAGAAACACAGAAAGTATATTAGCAAGAAAGGACCATTACTATTTGATAGATTTGAGGTTAAAGTTATGAAATATTAGCGTTTTTCGTATTTTTTAGTCTTAAAATACGGTATAATAATAGTAATATTCAAAGGATATAGGTGAGCTATGCAATCATTAAAAGAGCTAATCAAAAGATTAAAAAATGATGCGCAATCGTTTGATCTTGTAGCGAATTATCTAGGGTATTTTCTAGGAGAAAATCCAGTTGAAAATTCAGGTGAGTGGAAGATTCTCTTTACTGATAAACTAGAGGATAAATCTAGAGGCGTGATGGCTATCAAGTTTCAAGAAGATTTGAATTCCTCTTCGAAAACAATCGAAGTTAGACGTCTATACAAACAGGTTGAAAAGTTAAGAGATAGCTATACAGTTGATTTTGATACTCAATTAGTTGGCTTTATAGGAAAAAATCGGATAGTTATTTTCCCAACCCATAGTGGGAATAGAGATGTCCGACTTGACATCAATTTAGAAACTGCTGAAAAGTCATTCTATATTTCAAATTTTAACTTGTTGAAAAACGAAAATATTCAGATTGAAGAAGATGATTTTGGTTTTGGGGAAGATATAAGAATTCCCGAGGGTGTATTCACTCAGCAGCTTTCTAGTCACTTTCTAATGGTTGTTTCGTATTACCGAAAAAAACTTTCAGAACTAATAACTGCAAGTTCTTTAAAACAAGAGTTGAAGGAGTTGGTTGGTTTTAAAGCTCGGTTTTATCTGGATCAAGGCGATTTAGTCAATTTGGTTGAAGATGATACTTACACAGCAGTTTTGTCAAATGTAGTTGACACGATTATCCTTAGACAATTGATGAGGAGATTTTTAGAAGGTTACTACGGTTCGGATGCTTTTAATGTCAATGATATAGCACTAGGAGTTGGAAACGGTACTCTTGACGATGCCTTGAAAAAAATTGCAGAAGCAGAGGCATCTATACGTATTGGTGATGAAGATACATTTAAAAAACTAAATCGTAAAAAGACTCCAATTAAAAATCAAAACGAAATCAGTTTGTTTGATATTTTTGATGACGATGAACAGCGTGAGACATCAAGCTTAAGTTTAGAAGAAAATAGCAAGGAACAGATTAGTGAAATTAGCCGAAAAGCTACTGAACAATTTAGAACTGTCTACGATGGGGACTTATTTGCGGGTAGCGTTGGACAAGTTGCCGATCGTTTAGAAATCCTTTTAGCGCAAGATTACACCGATTTTTGGACAAAATTATGGCTAGATACAAGTGCTCAGGAGTATTCCTTCCGTTATGAAGATTTACCCCCAAATGCAATTGAGAAACAATATGAAAATTCAATGAGCCAAAATGTTCAAATCAGAATTGAAGATAATAATACGCCGGTAGTGTTCTATGGAGAGGATATCGTTGAGCAAAAAAATAAGGGTGCATACTATACCGATGAACGATTTGTAAACTATATGGTAAAGCAAACTGTTGAAGTTGAGTTTGAAAAACGATTTTCAAAGTTAAAAGATGCACTGAAATCTGGTGAGCTTTCTGATATTCAAGCTAGTGTTGAATACTTGCTTGATATGAAAATTGCGGACTTGTCTTCAGGGGGAGGATCTTTTCTACGTGGAGCTTTCCAACTACTAACGAGAAAACAACCTCTGATGTCAACACTTAATTTACCCAAAGAAATCGAAGAGCAGTATCCTTATTTCAGAGAGGATGATGAGTCCATTTATCAGTGGGAAAAGTATATTCTTGAGCATATGATATATGGTGTAGATATCGATTATAAGGCAATTATTATTTCAAGTTTAACTTTGACCTTGTCCTCAATTGAACATCGTCCAAAGGATATGAAACTCCCATCTTTAATTGGAAGAAATTTAATCCATCAAAACTCACTCATTAATACAGTTCCCTATTTTAGACGAAAAGAAATATATGCTAACTACAGACCAGAGTTGAAGGAATTACGGAAACTTAAAGTAGAAGGATCTGAAAAATACGAAATAAAGAGGGCCGAACTACAGTCTAAACTGTTGAAATATCTTCCAGAAAAGCTAAGAGCAGAAAGTACTTTCTTACATATTGAAGCTATTGAAGTTAATTTACCAGAAATCTTTTTTGATGAAAATGGTGATTTCATTGAAAACTCGGGCTTTGACGTTGTTATTGGCAACCCACCATGGGAAATATGGAAACCAAATTCAGACGAATTCTTCTCCCAATATGATGATACATACTTGTCCTTATCAAGTACGAAAAAGAAAACTAAACGCCAGGGTGAATTATTTGAAACTATGCCACGTATTAAGGATAAATGGGAAGAGGAGCTTAATAGGATCGAGCAAGGTTCCATTTATTTCCGCCACACGGATAATTTTAGTAATCAATCTTGGATTGTTGAAGGAAAGAGAACAGGTAGCGACATTAATCTTTACAAAGTTTCTGTAGAACGCTTTTTACAATTTCTTAAACCAGACCAGCACCTTTCACTTATCGTCCCTGATAATTTGATGACTGATCTCGGAGCAACGGGTTTGCGCCACTTAATTTTTGATAATTATGATTTAGAAGAATTCTTATCTTTTGAAAATAGGTTAGGCATTTTTCAAACAATTCATAGAAGTTACAAATTTGCTGTAACCACTATCAAGAAATCTCCATCAAAAAGAGAGAAATTTAAAGCTTTCTTCTACAAACTCAATCTTGATGCACTCAATCAAGAGAATGAAAAAATGGGCTATCCATTTTCTCTGGTTAAGGAAGCAGAATCTGAAAAGTATTCACTCTTTGAGCCACGTAGTATTAAGGAATTTAATCTCTATCAAAAAATTAAATTGAAATTCCCACCTTTGAGAGAGACTGAAGTAATTAAATTCAGAAGAGATTTTGATAAAACTAATGATTCAGCGTTGTTTTTGCCAATCGAAGAAGCTGACTACCCACTCTATGAAGGTAAATTGATGAATCAATTTAAGCTAGTTGATGTCCCAACAGAGGGTGTTTCTGAATCAGATATTCTCCGCAAAACGGGAGCTGATTATGAGAATTATAGGATTGGAATTCGAGCTATAGCTAGTGCAACGAATCAACGTTCGTTAATAGCAACTTTGTTACCTCGTTATACGACAGCCGCAAATAATTTATTGATGGAAAAAGATGTTGATCCAACAAAAATTCAGGAGAAGTTATTTACATTAGGATTGTTAAATTCATACGTTCTAGATTTTGTATTAAAAAAATTGGTTAACACTAATATAAATCAAACATATCTCAAACAGTTACCAATTCCTGAGATGTGTGATGTTTCATCATCTGATGACATCATTCAAATTGTAAAAAGATTACTACTTGAAAATGGGCCACTATATGAAGAGTTAGAAGTCTTGGTGCCTGGAAATAGTTTCAAAAAACTGACTCATGATGATTTAATTGCAGAGTTAAATGCCAGAGTCATGCTTGCTTTTGAGCTAACTCGTGAAGATATAATCGATTTGATGAAGACTTTTGAGACAGCAAATCATAAAACATTTGTAGAGGAAGAAACACAACGGATTATCTCCGTTTACGATAGGATAAAGAGATGACAGAAAATAAGGATTTAGAAACAGAAATTTTTCAACGGAAGGTAATTGATAACAGATGCCTCTCTATGACTGACACGTTAAAATATCTCATCTCAGACTCAGGCACGCAGACCTTGAGACTTGGAGTAGGTTATTTTTACATTTCGGGCCTCATTCTGATTAAGGATGAATTTCTTCAATTTATGAATGAACGAAACGGTCGTGTACAAATTATTATGGGGAATCAAACTAACCAAGAAACGGTAAGTATTCTGGATGTGAAAACAAGTCAAGAGTACAGAGCCGAGCTTCCGCAGTTAATGAGCGCGGACCTGGATGGTATTCTAAGCGAAGAAGATTTCTTAAAACAAGTGAGACAATGGATTAGTGAAGGACGCATTGAGATTAAAGTCTATATAGGAGATGCCAATTACTTCCATGCTAAATCATACCTATTCTCAAGAAGTTTTGAAAGTAGCCAAGGGAAAGCTATTGTAGGTTCTTCAAACTTTTCAAAAAATGGTTTGATAGGAAATACAGAATTAAATGTCTTAGGACAGGATAATTATTTTGCCTTGAATGATTGGTTCTCAGAACTTTGGGAGTCGGATGAGGTGGATAATTTCTCAAGTGAATTGATAGAAATAGTAAAAAGTAAATTTCCAAATTGGCAAAAAGGTAAACCCTATAAATCAACATGGGAGACCTACTATGATTTTGCTCAGATATTTGGAAAATCTTATACTGAGTTCGATGAGGAAACCGAATGGTCAGAATTTCTCTATCCTCACCAAAAAACAGGAATTATCGATATTTGGGATAAACTGGATACATTTAGCACAGCTGTTTTATCAGATGGTGTTGGACTCGGAAAAACTAGGACAACAGCTGGTATTGTCAAGCTGAGTTTAGAAAGGCAACCAGATTTAAAGACCTTGATTATTGCTGACAATAAGCTAAAGGTTCAGTGGACCGAGGAACTTGCAATCTTAGGAATTTCAGACTCACATTTTCAATATATCTCAAGAGAAAAGTTAGCTTTGTCAACTGGTAAAGATCTTGAAAAAATTGCTGAATTCTTTGATTTGATTATCGTGGATGAGGCTCATTTAGGATTTAAGAATAGAGGAACTAGAGCCTATAGAAACTTGCAATTAGTAGATGAACATTCTCAAAAACTTGGCAAAAAGATAAAAGGACTTATGCTTACGGCAACTCCTTGGAATAACAGCAGAAAAGATGTTTTAAATTTAGGAAGCCTCTTCTTAGATATTGATAGTATTCCAATTAATAGACGCTATCAACAATATTTTTTATTCGGAAACAATCAACGGGTTATTAATAAACTTGTTACGGATGATGTAGCTTTTAGCGAATTTTGGGAAGATTTATTCTTACAAAGAACCCGTAAGACTTATGGTGGTCAGAACGTCAATTTTGCAAATCGCAAATTTCCAACTGTCGAAATTCCATACGAACCAAGGAAAAACAAAATCTTTACGGATAATTTTGAACGTATCTCAAATTTAAATTTCCCGTATATGGATGCAATACGGTATATTAATCCAGAGAGAAATGATATGAGTGGTGATCGCCTGAAATTAATGCTATTAAAACGGGCAGATTCGAGTTGGCAATCATATTTGAAGTCACTGGAAGGTATTAGAGATAAAAACACAACTTTACTTAAACAGCTAGATATAGTAGAAAATTCATCTAATCCGACGAGCGAATTCAAGATGTTTTTATCAAGGAAATATGGTCTAGATGAATATTTATCAAAAAATGTTGGACTCTTGACGCCTGATATTGTTCTTGATGATTTTAGTGATGCTTCACTTCTTTCTCAATACCAATTTGACTCAAGTATAAAAAAACGTCGCTACTATGAAAAAATAAGTAAACAGATTGACGACATTAAACCAAAACTTGCGAAAGTAACGATCTCTAAAATGAAGTCAGATGCTATCAGTGATGATGAAATTTTAAATAACCTGATTAATGAATTACAATCCTCTTATGAATTTATCGATGAGAAGTTTGATAAAGTCAAACAGAAGATTGTTCTGGAACTTTCCTGTGGTCGGAAAGTTATCTTAATTTCACAGTTTTCTGATACAGCAAGATATTACTATGATAAATTGCTGAATGATGTTGAACTATCTGATGACAATATGGGATTGATAACAGGAAATGATGATGAAAATCGTGTAGGAAGATACCTCGAAACGAAGAAAGAAATTCTAGATAGATTCTCTCCATTATCAAAAAATCGTCAGGATATTTTCGGAACTGTCCAAGAAATTAATCTCTTGGTGGGTACAGATACGATTTCGACTGGTCAAAACTTGCAAGACGCTGTTGTCCTTATGAATTTAGACTTGCCATATAATCCAATGATATTAGAACAGAGAATTGGTCGAATTGATAGGCCGCGACAAAATACTGAAGTTAATGAAATTTATATTTACACATTCCCAGTATATGAGGCTATTGATGTGGAACTCAAGATGTCTGAAAGACTTGGAAAGAAAATGGCTGGGGTACTCTCTGATACAGAATTTGATGACATGGTTTTACCTGAGTATACATCTTATCTTGAGGATGTAAAGAGCAAAAAAGGTGAAGCGATTAGAGATATGTTGGACGAAACTGTAGAAAAAACAATATTCAAAAGTGGGCTAAGATCAGAGAAACACTCATCAGAGTTTAAAGAAGCAAATAAGAGACTTTATGATTTGAAAATGTCAAAGATAACACGAACAGATAACCCGGTTTTCAAGGCATATAGTTTCTCTGGGAATAGTAATGATCATAGTATATTAGTAGGTAGAGTGTTCTTCAATGATGTAAATGGAGCGCTAATAGCAAAATCTGATAGAATTTTTGACCTTGATGATCTAGAAAATGAAGAAATTGTAAATGCAGAAAAATATCTAAGGTTAGCTAGTTCAAAAACAATTGTTTCAACAGCAGATTTATCACAGGAAAAAGCACAGATACTTATAGAGAAAACTCAAGAACAACTCAATAAGTATAAGCAATCGATAGTAGATACATACAATTGTGCAGTTGAGACAGCTGAAACCAACTATAAAAGTTTACAAAATAAAGTTTCTGAAAGTGCAGCATTGAAAATCAGACAAAGTGCCAAAGATAAGGGAATTATTCCACTCATTTTGAGTCGTATAGAAGAGGTTGGATTGAAACCTACAGATGTTAGAAAGATTGCCGATTATATTCGCATGATTGATGAAGAAAGTGAATTGTATCAGTATGTAAAAGAGATTGATGCCGATGTAAATCGATTTTGGCATGAATTCGAAGACTATGCTGAAATATTCGATTTTGCTAATTTAGATTCATCCATAGGTGCAAAAGTTGTTAGATCTTCTAATCGTCAAGCAAGTGTTGAGAAAACAGAAATTGAAATCTTGTTTGGGAATATAGTAGTTGAATAGATCTGTACAGTTATATGTACAATTCTTATTAATAACTAATTTTCCGAAAAATATAAATTTTTTCGGAAAGTTTTATTTACAATCTCTTTCAAATATAAAAATTAATAAGATGAGCAGGTTTTTATTAATTTGCTCATTTTTTGTTTATTCAAAGTGAATTAAAAGTAAGCTCGTACATCATATAGCTTAGAAATAAATCAAAGTAGAAAGAAGAAACTGATAATAGAATTCATGAAATTCTTGATTTATTATGCAAGTAAGCCATATTAGAGCATGAGAATCAGATATTTTTCAGTATTTAAAAATTATAATAGACCAATTAAACAAGAAATGTTATACTGTATATTGTGATCGTAAAAAAAATCCGGAGGAATAAATGGAATGTTAAAAAAATTTAGTGTAGAAAATTTTAAGAATTTTAAAAATAAGTTGGAATTAGATTTGACTTCTGGAAAATACACATTCAATAATCAAGCTTTATATAATAATGTTATTAAAAATTCAGTTTTATATGGTATTAATGGCTCTGGAAAATCCAATTTAACATATGCTATTATGGACATAACAACTCACCTAACCGATTTCACAAGGCAAGAGAAACATTACTCACCATATTTAAATATTGATAGTGATTTAAAGTATGCAGAATTCAGTTATGAGTTTATATTTGGTGATGACAAAGTAATATACAGGTATAAAAAAGAATCAGTGTCAGAAGTTTATGATGAGATTGTTATCATAAATGATGAGACAGTAATTTTGGAAGACTATAAAAATAATTATCGCTATGTTACATTAAAAGGCGCTGAAAATCTTGATGTTTTTGGAAGAGATAAATCGTTATCTTTTATCAAGTATATCTTTAGAAATACTAAACTTGATTTTAATAATCAAGTGAACATTCTATTTAAACAATTTATAGAATTTGTAGAAGGGATGCTATACTTTGGATCAGGGACATTTGAAGGTAATATCTATCAAGGATTAAAATCTAGTAGGGAAAGAATTTCTACGGCACTCATTAACTCAGAAAAATTAGATCAATTTGAAAGATTTTTAGAAGAGTCACATATACATTATTCCTTAGAAGCAGGGAAAGATGACGAAGGCGGAGATATTATAAATGTAGTATTTGACAAAAACAAGGTTAATTTTTTATCAGTAGCTTCTCATGGTACAAAAGTTCTCATGGTATTTTTCTACTGGTTGCTTCAAGTGGATAAGATAAAATTTTTAGTAGTGGATGAATTTGATGCATTCTATCACAATGAAGTTGCAATTAATCTTTTGTCAAAGATAATAAAAGAATCTACTCAATCTTTGTTTACTACACATAATACATCAATTATGTCTAATGATTTATTACGTCCCGACTGCTATTTTCTAATTCAGAATAATAAAATAAACAATTTACCTTCTTTAACAGTTAAAGAGTTACGTTTTGCTCATAACTTAGAAAAAATGTATAATGCAGGAGCTTTTAATGACCGTTGATAAAATTCTATTTATAGTTGAAGGTGAGGTAGCTGAACCAAAAGTCTTGAATAAACTTTTATCGAAAATGGGTTATGATGGCAATACGCAAATATACTCTTATAAATCGAATATTTATTCTCTTTTCAATAAGTTGAAGAAAGAGTATACAGATTTAGAAGATGTTGACTTATTTTCTTTTATTGTAGAATTGGAGAAAGAAAAAGATAGATCCGATGAAATAGTAAACATAAATCGTAGAGAAATTTCCTCTATATATTTGTTGTTTGATTTGGATGCCCATCATCAAGAAACCGATGTTTCACAAAGCTTTGATAATGTGAGTGAGTTAATCACTGTATTTAACAATGAAACTACTATTGGTAAGCTTTTTATAAGCTATCCAATGGTTGAAGCACTTACAATGTATCATCAGATAGTTAATTCTAAGCTTAGTTTATATACTTTTAAAGCAGATAAAAATAAAAGCAAATCTAATGAAGGTTTTAAATCTATTTGCAACACCAATCCTAGAAGTCATACCTTTGGGAAGGAATACACTGATGAAGATTTTGAATGGATAAAGACATATCATTTATTATTATGTAGACATTTGCATTCACAAAAAGAAATAAACTTCGAGAGCTACAGGGAAGGAATTTCAACTATGTCTACATTTGAAAAACAACTTGAATGTCATACGAAAGGAAATTTTATTTATCTTTATAGTGGTATAGCTGACTTGATTTTAGATTTTATTAACGAAGATAATTTCCCTGATATTACTAAACTTTGTGAATACGAAATTGAATTAATCAATTTATGGCAAAATTAAAAGTATAATCTTATTTTGTTATATTTAGTGTTTTAAATAATTTATTATTTATTTATATTATTTGAGATTTCCCTCTTTTCAAACCAGGCTTTAAAAAAGCTCGTAAAGCGTCACAATTTAGTAAACGTTAAAACTTATTTACACTTATTGAAAGCATTTCGTATCAAAAATACGGGATGCTTTTTCTGTTCACCCCAAATTTTTGTAACTAGGTGATACTTGAAATTAATACAAATTTGGTTGTTTTTGATAAATCTAAGCAACACTACATGATGAAGTGAAAGGGGATGAATCTTTGATAGTATTCACTTATTGTGAAATATGATATATTTATTAATTAGATGGATGAATACTTCTAGAGTTAAATATAGCATAATAGGGACAGACTTTTTGGTTTATTTTTGTTTGTAGTCGGATTATGAAAGAATATCCAATATTATGCGATAAGATAGAATGTTACAAAAAAGAAAGGGGATGCAATCCGATGAAGAAAGACAGATTAATTGTATTGACAGATGCTGTTCTAGCAATTATTATGACCATCTTGGTTTTAGAGTTAGAAAAACCAACAACACCAAGTCTTGAAGCTTTTTGGGATTTACGGCAAAATTTCTTTGCTTGTTTTCTTTCCTTTTTCTGGTTGGGATCGTTATGGATGGCACTAAACACATTATGGGAAAAGGTTGAGAAAATTTCCTCAGAAATTATTTGGTGGAATTTGTTTCTACTCTTGGAGCGGCAGGAGTTCTCTTTGGAGAATTTCATGCCATCCAAGATACCAGTCTGAATGATGTGGTGGACCGGATCTATATAAATGTCAAGGATTTACCGTTTCAGTCCTTGGGAGCTTTAGCTAATATCCTGTCTGATGTTAAGAAGGGACTGATTCAAGACAGTCATATCTGGTCTTTCTTCCAGTCATTTTTCAAACAATATCAGTTGATAATCAGCTTAAATCAGATCTATCAGTTTGTCTATCTTTCTCTGATGGAGATCATGTCCTATCTTCACTTTGATTATTGGAAAAAACGGCTCGGTCAGGAGCTAGTATGAATAAGGAGAACAAATGAGACGTTTAAAAATGTTATGGCATATTATACAGGTTACGGGTTTTACTCGGTTTGCTCTGAGTTTTGTGACCTTTGTTTTTGGGTCAGGAGGCGTGCTTTTCCTAGTTGAACCTGCTATCACAAATTACGGAGACGGTCTTTGGTATGCTTTTGTGACTTCGACGACTGTCGGCTACGGGGATCTCCTAGCTGTGACCTTGATTGGAAGGATTACCAGTGTCTTCTTGACGATTTATGGGCTCATATTTTTTGGCTGTTTATCAGCTGTTATTATTAATTATTATACCGATTTAAATAAGGAAAGAGGAGAGGACAAATGACTGCCAATTATTCAACACGGGAATACCGTGAGAAATTATACGATGACCTTCATGTTCGATTGAGAGATACAGCGATTTTGATGTGTGCAATTTTTATTGCCTCTATCGGTCTAAATATGAATTCAACAGCTGTTATTATTGGAGCCATGTTAATTTCACCTCTCATGACACCGATTGTTGGACTGGGATTCGGTTTAGCTATTTTTGATACGCGTTTAATCAAGCAATCTCTAGAGGTTTTATTGACTCAAGTGTTGGTCAGTTTGCTTGTCTCGACTCTGTATTTCTGGATTTCTCCCTTGTCTTATGCAAGTAGCGAGTTGATCGCACGAACCTCTCCAACCATTTGGGATGTTCTCATTGCTATTGCTGGTGGGATTGCTGGTGTGATCGGTTCAAGGAAAAAAGAAGCAAACAATATCGTGCCAGGAGTAGCCATTGCTACAGCTTTGATGCCGCCTATCTGTACTGCTGGCTATGGTTTAGCTAATGGGAATGTACGATTTTTATTGGGGGCTCTCTATCTTTTCTTGATCAACTGTGTCTTTATCATGCTAGCCAACATTGTTGGAACAAGAATTTTGATGAGAAAATCTCCTTTAACTTCATTTAAAGAGCTGAGCATTAAAATGAGAATTGGCTTGATTTCTTTGATTGTATTGTTGATTCTTCCAGCTAGCTATTCGGCAGTTACTCTGACAATAGAACAAGCGCGCAAAGAAGGGATCAAACAGTTTGTAGGAAAAGAGTTCGCCAATTATACGGTTATTAATCAAGTCTACAAGTCAAGTAACAATGAATTGGTCTTGACGGTTGTTGGAGATCCGATTTCAGAAGAAGAATTAGAAACACTCCACCAAAAACAAGCCTCTTACGGTATTCAATCTGTTCAATTGAAAGTGAATCAAGTTCAGAACTCGCCAACATTAGATAGTGAAGCGACCAAGGAATTTTATGAAAACATTGACAAGTATATTGATCAAAAACTCTCTGAAAAAGATTCACAAAACGATCTCGTAAAAGAAAATGAAGCAGACAAGGATTGAGGACAATGAACTGAATCGGTTTTTACGCCGTGTTTTTCTTGTATCTTCCTCTTTCTTACTTATAGCAGGTTGTTTTTGCTTGAATAAGAAATAAATTAGAAGTTCTATCATCTAAGAAAAATGATGAAAAAAATCATTTAACTAATGGTGTGAACGTTTAGTGTTTATCAGCTCCATTCTCTGTAATTTTGGGGGTAAAATCCACACCATTCGGATAAAATTAGTTGAATTTGATTGGAAAAAAGCTTTTATAAAAGCGGAGAAAAGTCTTGATATTACGCTGTTTTTAGTCCAACTGAAATTCATACTTTCCAAACCAGGCTTGAAAAAGGCCCGTAAAGCATCACAATTTAGTAAACGTTAATTCGTTACTGGACAGCAGAATACAAACGAAAACACTTTGCATCTTGCAAGGTGTTTTTTTCTATGAGAACTGGCGGTGCGCAATTAGGATAGCTCTAGCGACTTTAGTCGCATAGAGATATGCTATGCACAGTTGCCTCAAGAAAACAATGCTTCTTGGTCCACCCTGTTAGACAAGCTTCAAAACCAAGGAATCCAACAGATTTCTCTTGTAGTTACAGATGGCTTTAAGGGGCTTGAGCAGATTATCAGTCAGGCTCACCCATTAGCTAAACAACAATGTTGCTTAATTCATATTAGTCGAAATCTAGCTAGTAAAGTGAAACGAGCAGATAGAGCGGTTATTCTGGGGCAATTTATAATGATTTATCGTGCTGAAAATTTAGAAATGGCAGGACAAGCTTTAGAGGACTTTCTCGCCGAATGGAAACCAAAGTATAGGAAAGTCATGGAAAGTCTGGAGAAGACGGATAATCTTTTAACTTTTTATCAGTTTCCCTACCAGATTTGGCACAGCATGTATTCGACAAACCTCATTGAGTCTCTTAACAAAGAAATCAAACATCAAACGAAAAAGAAGGTTCTTTTTCCTAATGAGGAGGCTCTGGAACGTTACTTAGTTACGTTGTTTGAAGATTATAATTTCAAGCAAAGTCAACGAATCCATAAAGGGTTTGGTCAATGTTCTGATACACTTGAAAGCTTATTTAATTAACACTCCGTAACTCTACTTAAGTGTTTACACATAATTATTGACAGTATCAAAAAATAAAGTATATTGTTTTCATCATAATATAATTAAATATCAGTATAGAGAATTTTATCTATATATCAGATATCAGCAATTGCTTTTGCTGTCATTTTTCGCTACAATAGTTACAAGGAGGAAATAAACATGTTAAAAGAAGTATTAAACGTCGCAAAAGTTGCGAAAAAATCATCTCTCTTCTTAGGAGGGGTAGCATTTGGGACGCTTGGCTTGAAAGTCTTAGCAAGTAAAGAAGCTAAGAAAGGCTATTCTAAGGCCTTGGCTAAAGCTTACAAATTGAAAGATGGACTGGATGCATCTGTTTCTGTTGTAAAACAACACGGTGATGATGTTTTACAAGAC
>ERZ772909.540-NODE-540-length-23092-cov-3.169423_pt1 | contig 23092 bp, 20 predicted proteins | sample MGYA00511137_ERZ772909 | MGnify/ENA primary metagenome ERZ772909 (study PRJEB29015, sample SAMEA2738095) | human oral metagenome | biome: human oral; feature: human-associated habitat; material: saliva | place: China | collected 2270 ... | reverse complement strand
ATATCTGAGCTTCCCGATGTTGCTAGCTGGCCTATCGGCGGGCCTTATCATCAGTATATTTCAGGCCACGACGCAGATAAACGAGATGACGCTAAGCTTCGTGCCAAAGATTTTGCTAGTCGTAGTTGTCATCATATTTTTAATGCCTTGGATGATCTCGATGATGGTTGAATTTACCACTCGTATGCTTGATTTTATACCGGAATTTATCCAGTGACGAGGCTTGTTGATTTTTCTAAATTTACCTCGGTTAGGATAGGCGGCGTGCATGAAATTTTCGAGGTTGATAGCCTTGAAGATCTAAGTTCGCCTCACTTTTTAGGCGCTGTGATGATAGGCGGGGGCAACAACCTTCTTATCTCGCCAAATCCCCCAAAAATGGCGATGCTTGGCAAGAGTTTTGACTATATAAATTTAGAAATTTGTGATGAGAAAATTTACCTTGAGATAGGTGCTGCGACAAAATCCGCTAAAATTTATAACTTCTGCAAACAAAACAACATCGCGAACCTTGAGTTTTTAAAAAATATCCCAGGCACGCTTGGCGGACTTATCAAAATGAACGCTGGACTGCTTAAATTTAGCATAAGCGACAACCTCACGCATGTGCGTCTGGCTCGTGGCTGGGTGAGCAAGGATGAGATAAACTTTAGCTACCGACACAGCGGCATAGATGAGGCCATTTTGGGGGCTAAATTTGAGCTTTCTAGTGGCTTTGATGCAAGCATTTCAGAAGCCATAAGCGCAAAAAGGGCAAATCAACCAAAAGGCGCTAGCTTTGGCAGCTGCTTTGTAAATCCAGAAGGGCACTTTGCAGGGGCAATGCTTGAGGCAGTTGGACTAAAGGGATACGCGATCGGCGGAGCGAAATTTAGCGAAGAGCACGCAAATTTTTTGATAAATTTTAACCACGCAAGCTTTGAGGACGCCACTAGCCTTATAAATTTGGCTAGAGCTAGAGTTTTAGAGAAATTTGGCGTAGAGCTTAAGACTGAAGTTTGCATTTTATAAGGATGATGATGAGTGAGTTTTTGAGCGAAGTTTTTACCCTTTCACTTTTGTTTATAGCTATCGGATTTTACGCCATTTATAGGGCTAAAAAGGCACAAAGCGAGCATGAGAAAAATGTAGCTAGCTATGATAAAAATCTGCTAAATTTTGCCAGAATTTTAGGCGTAAAAGATCACATCGACCTAGTTAAATTTGATGAAATTTTGGCTGAAGCCTTAAAAGAAAAACTAATTTTTAAATTTAATAAATCTACTACCAAAGAGGAATTTATCTCTTTTATAAAAGATGAAAATTTCAAAACCAAACCCCAAATTTCGCAAAATCATATCGATGAAGCCTTTTTAAACCTTTGCGCGAGCTCGCTTGTAGAGCCATTTAAGCTAGCGATACTAAAAAACGAAGATCAAATTTATGGATTTTTGTTTGAAAAAGAGCAGCTTTTTGCTCTTATTGATAGCGCTGCACTGCTTGGCGAAAATATTATAATTTGCGAGTAAATCAAGTAAAATTCATCTCTTTTTAGATAAAATCAAGCCAAATTTCAACTATAAGGTAAAAAATGGCAAAAGAAAAAGATAGTGACAAAAAGATAGCTATCCCAGAGAGCGAAGCGGACAAGAAAAAGGCGCTCGAGCTTGCGCTAAAGCAGATCGATAAAGCTTTTGGCAAAGGCACGCTTTTAAGACTTGGCGACAAAGAGGTTGAGGCGATCGAGTCGATACCGACTGGCTCGCTAGGGCTTGATCTGGCTCTTGGCATAGGCGGCGTTCCAAAAGGCAGGATCATCGAGATCTACGGACCAGAGAGCTCTGGTAAGACCACGCTCACACTTCACATCATCGCTGAAGCGCAAAAAGCTGGCGGAATTTGCGCATTTGTCGATGCAGAGCACGCACTAGATGTAAAATACGCTTCAAATTTAGGTGTAAATACTGACAACCTTTATGTCTCTCAGCCTGACTTTGGCGAGCAGGCACTTGAGATCGTTGAGACACTTGCAAGAAGCGGTGCGATCGATCTTATCGTAGTTGATAGCGTCGCAGCTCTTACTCCAAAGAGCGAGATAGACGGCGACATGGGTGATCAGCATGTTGGCTTGCAAGCAAGACTAATGAGCCAGGCGCTTAGAAAGCTAACTGGAATTTTAAGCAAGATGAAGACGACTGTTATCTTCATCAACCAAATTCGTATGAAGATCGGTATGATGGGATATGGCACGCCAGAGACCACAACTGGCGGTAATGCGCTTAAATTTTACTCATCTGTAAGAATCGATGTCAGAAAGATAGCCACACTTAAACAAAACGACGAGCCTATCGGCAACCGCACAAAAGCAAAAGTCGTTAAAAACAAGGTCGCGCCTCCATTTAAAGTGGCTGAATTTGACATTATGTTTGGCGAGGGTGTGAGCAAAGAGGGCGAGATCATCGACTATGGCGTAAAGCTCGACATCATCGACAAATCAGGCGCGTGGTTTAGCTACAAGGCTGAAAAACTAGGTCAAGGCAGAGAAAACGCCAAAGCCTACCTAAAAGAGCACCCAGAAATTTCTGATGAGATAGTAGCGGCGATCAAAGGCTCAATGGGTATAGACCACCTAATAAGCAGCGGCGCAAAAGACGAAGACGACGACACAAACGAAGCAGGAGATGAATAATGGTATTTATTGAAGATGTAGAAGCTCACGAGGTTTTAGACAGCAGAGGCAACCCAACAGTTCGTGCGACAGTTAGACTAAGCGACGGAACCGAGGCAAGCGCGATCGTACCAAGCGGCGCAAGCACTGGCAAGCGTGAGGCGCTCGAGCTTCGTGACAAAGACGAGAGATATGCTGGCAAAGGCGTTTTAAAGGCTGTTTCAAACGTAAATGAAAAGATCGCAGAAGCAGTGATAGGACTTGATGCTTACAACCAAAAGGCAGTCGATGCGGAGATGCTTGAGCTTGATGGCACGCACAACTACTCAAATTTAGGCGCAAACGCAGTCCTTGGCGTATCTATGGCGGTAGCTCGCGCAGCTGCAAAGAGCCTAAATATCCCGCTTTATCGCTACCTTGGCGGTGCAAACGCTAGCATCTTGCCAGTGCCGATGTTTAACATCATAAATGGCGGCGCGCACGCAAACAATAGCGTTGATTTTCAAGAATTTATGATCATGCCATTTGGTTTTAGCACATTTAGCGAGGCACTTAGAGCTGCAACTGAAATTTACCACAAGCTAAAATCTATCCTAAACGCAGCTGGACACAGCACAGCTGTCGGCGACGAGGGCGGTTTTGCTCCAAATTTAAAAGACAACGAAGAGCCACTAAAGCTTATCTCTCAGGCTGTAAAAGAGGCTGGATATGAGCTAGGCAGCCAGATCAAACTAGCCCTTGATGTCGCTTCAAGCGAGCTTTATAAAGACGGCAAATACGAGCTTGAGGGCAAGAAATTTAGCAGCGACGAGCTCATTAGCTACTACGAAAAACTTTGTGAAAAGTATCCTATATTCTCTATCGAAGATGGCCTTAGTGAGGACGACTGGAGCGGCTGGGCTGAGCTTACAAAAAGGCTTGGAGGCAAAGTTCAGCTAGTAGGTGACGATCTTTTTGTCACAAATGAGAAAATTTTACGCGAAGGTATCGAGAAAAAGATCGCAAATGCAATCCTAATCAAGCCAAATCAAATAGGCTCAGTCACACAAACTATGCAAACTGTCCGCCTTGCTCAAAGAAACGGCTACCGCTGCATAATGAGCCACAGAAGCGGCGAGAGCGAAGATGCGTTTATCGCTGACTTTGCAGTCGCACTAAACACTGGCGAGATAAAGACAGGTGCCACTTCAAGAAGCGAGCGCAACGCGAAATACAACCGCTTGCTCGAGATCGAGCTTGAGGCGGGTGAGTTTTTAGGGGATAATATTTGAGCGAAATTTTAGATGAATATGGCAAAGAAGATGGCATATTTCATAAAATCATAAAATTTGTTCGGCCGACATTACGCTACGTCATAGCCACCATTTGCGTGGCTATGTTTGCCTTTTACGTGGGCAACATGATGTTTGGCAAACGCTCACTTGACGTGATGCTAAGCCTTCAGAGCAAAAAAGAGAGGCTTAGCGAAGACGTGGAAATTTTAAAAAAGATGAATGCACGTCTGCAAAAAGACTATTTTGAATTGCAAGGCCTTGAGCCAGACTCTAATAAAAAGTAGGAACGATGAAGAAAATTTGGTTAGTTTTATCTATCTTGACTGCGAGCTTATGCGCCAGAGAAAACCCATTTATGCCTATTAGCGAGCTAAACACAAGCGTTATGACGACAAACGTCGTAGAAAAATATGACAGCTTCAACTCGCTCTCGTTTAAATTTCCAAGCGATGCGATGCTACTACTTGATGTCACCATAAGATACAGAGCAAATGACGGCAGCATAAAAGAAAAAAGACTAACTGATATAAACAAAACTATTGACTGGAACGATGAATTTGCTCTAAGCAAGATGAAAAATCCAGAACCAGTCGCAGCTAAAAAACTAGATGTTTCTGTCACGATGGCGGAGGTGCCAGCTCAAAAGGTTAGCACGCCAGTGATAATAGAAAAAAATGAGACTAAAATTTCAAATAAAGATAGAAATAAAACCTCAGATGTGCCAACTCCAAACGTCGTAGTGATCGACCTTGGCACAAAAAAAGTAAAAGAGCCAGCTAAGCCTGAGCAAAAAGTAGTCGAAGTAAAAATTGAGCCTGCCACAAAGCCTGTTCAAGAGACAAAAAGCAGCGAAAAAGAGGTTAAATTCTTAGGATTTGTGAGCTTTTTAGCGCATGAAAAAGAGCTAAATATCATCACAAAAGCTAAAAATTTAAAGCACTTTGCTTACGAGAAAAACAAGATCGTACTTGACTTTGCAAAACCTCCAAGAAGCTTTAAAACTAGAAATTTAAAGCTTGAAAATGAGACATTTAAAAACGTCATAATCGGCTGGCACGACAAGTATTTCAGAGTGGTTTTAGAGCTTGACAAGATGCATAAATATAAGCTTGAAACCGCTGAAAATGGATATGTGCTTAAGCTTTTATAGTTTTGATGTTTTTCATAAATTTTCAAATATAATACTTTTCAAAATAAATATTTAAAGGTCGTTATTTTGAAATTTCCACTTGACTACAAAGATAGTTTTGAGAGCTCATTTATATTTTGGCTAACTCGCTATGTCAAATTTAAACTTAGCTCGCTTTCAAACAAGGAGCTAAGAGATCCAAAAGCGCTTGCAAGTGTAAATTTCGCCCTAAGCTGCGAGATAAAAAACATAGAGCAGCTTGATGGGCTGGTAAAAAGCGCAAGAAACGCAGGGCTAACTGGCATAAATACCTACTTTAACCCGCTTAAAAAGATATATGAGACGATGAAATTTTATGAGCTTAGCAGCCTAAAGCAGATCGATGAAGAGCTATTAAGTGAAATTTTAGCCAGCACAACTGGCGGACTAAGTGATGCGAGCAAGAAAAATTACAGAATTTCAGTGATAAATTTCTTTGCCTTTTTAGACAAGCAAAACGAAGAGGACGGCAAGGCTCATGTTTTTGATATAAATTTAAAAAACTGGGGCGGCGTTAGTGGCAACAAAGGGCAAAAGCTGCCTGAGTTTATGGGCGAAGAGGAGGTCAAGAAATTTCTTGAAGCGATCGAGGAGAGCGACTTTAAGCAAAACTCAAACCGCAACAAGCTCATCATCAAGGTCATCATCTTTACTGGCATTCGTGTGAGCGAGGCGCTAAATTTAAAGAGAAAAGATATCACCGAAGATGGCGATCTTTTTATCATCAGGATCCGCGGCAAAGGCAACAAATACCGCATCGTAATGATAAAGCGCCACCTAATCGAAGCTCACCTAAACGCAATCGCCATAAACTACATCAACAAAGAGGGCTATCTTTTTATAAATAAAAAAGGCACAAGGCTCACGCAGGCTTATGTTAGCCGTATCGTGGAGCAAATTTTGTTTAAAGCTGGCATCAGAAAAGAGAAAAACGGCGCTCACATGCTGCGCCACACCTTTGCAACTATGCTTTATAAAAAGCAAAAAGACCTCGTGCTAGTGCAAGAAGCCCTTGGGCATGCAAGCTTAAATACCTCGCGAATTTACACGCACTTTGATAGTGACAAACTAAAACTCGCTGCAAAAGTGGCTGAGGATCTGGCAAACTAGAGCGCTTAAAGATAGAGCGAACTAGCAATACTAAATTTAACCCATGTAAATTTAAAACGCTGCTTGAAGGAGCAGCTAGCACGCTTCAGATGATATTAAATTTACCCATACAAAATTTAAAACACTAAATTTAACTACGAAACTCTATAAATACGCGAGAATTTTTAGCTTGCAAGCAGCCTAAAAGCTTGCCCTGCATCTAATTTTACGCCGCAAGACAAAAGCTCTCACGAAAATGAAATTTGGCAAGCAAATTTTACTCTGCTCGCCAAATTTATCAAACTAGCCTATTTTTCTTATCTTTGCAGGAAGTGCTTGTCTAGCGTAAGTGCCCACGAGCCAGTCATTTAGGCTAAATTCGCCATTTCTTTTTGGATCAAGAAGTCCAAGCTTGTTGTGATTGACCCCTTTTTCTAAATTTGCTATCCCAAAAGCTGGCTTTCCATCGACAGTGTGCGTTCTTATACCAAACTCATCATGGCCAAATCCATGCTCGATACTAATAACTCCGCTAGCAACGCCATCAGTCACAAACGCCTCGCCAACCTGCGCGCCATAAGGCGTAGTCACTTTGACCTTATCGCCTGAGCGAATGCCCTGCTCGCTCGCCACATCTGGTGCTATCCTTATGAAGTTGCTAGGATGAACAGCTCTTAGCCTTGGGCTAACAAAGGTGTAGAAGTGCTGGATATTTGACTTTCTTGAGCTAACTGTGTATTTCCACTCAGAGCGTGGGAAAAATTTCTCAAGCGGCGTGCCATCACTTGCTACTGGTAGCATCAGACTTGGCACTCCTGGCATAAATTCGCCCGTTACCGAGTGTCTGTGTCCGCCAAGTGGCTCATAGTAGATAGAAGCTGGCGTAGGCGCTGGCACTTTTACGGTTGCTTTATCGCCATTATATGCGCTCTCGTAGCTATCATATCTGCCGCCTTTTGCTAGCACGTGCGCTACTTTTGGCTTCTCTTCGTCCTTTAGATAAGGACCTAGTTTTGTCATCACTCTTGATATCTTACTAAGCTTTTTGTCCTCGTCGCTTATATCTTTCACACCCTCGCCGTCAAAGGCTAAATTTGCTAGTGCAGCCGCATAGTACTGCTCTTTTACGTCAAGGTCCATGAAATTTCCGTCTTTGTCTTTGAAGGCATTTTTGCCAAAGCCTTTTAGTCCAAGTCTCTTTGCTACGGCTATATAAAACGCCTCAACGTCGATCACGCCGCCGTTTTTATCCTTTGCCTGCTTTGAGCTAACGGCTGGATAGCGCACGACTGAAGTTTTAGCGATCGTTCCCCAAAGAGAGTTTGGAAGTGCCCAGTTTTCTAAATTTACCCCGTCTGGCACGATGTAGTCAGCATAGGCGTTTGTCTCGTTCATAAAGGCGTCGATACCCACAAAAAGTGGTAAATTTTTACTATCTTTTAGCACGTCTAAAACCGCTCTTTCAAGTCCAGCTTGGCCGTAAAGTACGTTTGTCATGTAGTTTATGAAAACTTTTACTTTGTATGGATAGCCAGCCTTGTGGCTTGTAAGAGTTTCGTTTACAAGTGGCATAGAGATAGGATACCATGGCTGAGTTGATGGGTAGCCGCTGCCGCCAGCTGCTACTTTGCGCTTATATTCAGAGCTTGTTTCGTAGTATTTACCTGATCTTGATAAATTTAGACCATTTGGCTTGTAAGCACCCTCAAAGCTCTCAAGGTCATATCTGCCCTTTAAAAACTCGTGTGTGCCGGCACTTGCATTGACGTTTCCGCCCTTAAAGCCGTAAGTGCCCATTAGCGTATTTAGACAAAGTATCGCAAAAGTAGTCATACCAGCTTGAGTATGCATCATACCACCATGTACATTTGTGCTCACCTGTCTGCCGTTTTTGGTGAAATTTTCGCAAAGCCAGATGATATCTTCAACGCTTACGCCACAAATTTTCGAGTACTCCTCTAAGCTATGCTTATAAGCTGACTCTTTTAAAAGCTGCATTGAGCTTTTTACCTCGACTTTTTTGCCGTCTATTAAAATTTTACCTTTATAGTAGAGCTTGGCTGGTTCATTTACCTTGTAGCTTTGTATCTTGCCATCTTGCGAGCAGACCTGCCACTCGTTATTGATAAGTGCAAATTTGCCGTAGTCTTTGTGACCTTTTTCGGTGATGACTAGATGCGTGGCGTTGCACCAGTGTATCTCGCCTGCTAGCTTTGCTTGGTCTAAATTTGGCTGGATAAGGTAGTTTGTGGCATATTTTTCATTTTCTATGATCCAGCGTATCATCGCCATGGCTAGAGCTGAGTCAGTGCCTGGCTTTATCGCTATCCAGCGGCCTTTGTCTGAAGAGGCGTATTTTACAGCATTTGTAACGCTTGGGTCGACCACTGCGTAGCTAAAGTCATCTCTAGTGCCTCTTGCGTAAGAGAGCATTTTTGCCTGTTTTTGGAAAGGGTTGCCACCATTTGACGGCGAAGTGCCCCAGTAGATAACAAATTTAGAGTTTTCATAGTCTGGTTTTGTGTGTGCAAAGCCCTTTGCGTTGTGTGCGATCTTGCCGCCAACCCTAAAGCCGCCACCGCAAATTCCGCCGTGTGAGTAGTGATTTATAGTGCCAAATGACTTTTTGACAAAGCGATCAACGATGTCTGAGCGTCCGTCATATAAGTAAAAGCTTAAAAGTTGGTTGCGCTTAGTGCCGTACTCTGGGTTTTCGCTGTCGATTAGCTCGTCGCTATATATCGCTCTTAGTCCGTCCACGTGCCCCTCACCAAAGAGATCTCCGCCCTCTACTACCTCTTCTACTAGCTGTTCAAAGCTTATGCTCTTCCACTTGCCCTCGCCTCTTTTGCCAACTCTTTTTAGCGGAGTTAGTATCCTTGCAGGTGAGTCTATCATCTCAGGTAATATCGCTCCTCTAGCGCAAACCGTGGCTCGCTTTTCATCTTCGCCACTTAGTGTTGTGGCAAGCAAAGCGTCGTTTATCGATGTGTCAAAATTTGCCCAGTGTACGTTTGAGAGTGGGTGGTATGGGTTGCCGCTACATCTTAAAACTCGGTCGTTTTTATCATCTATGTGAAGTCTTATGCCACACTTCGTTGTACAGCCGTGGCACATAGAAAAGACAACGCTATGTCCGTCGTTAAGTGAAATTTTGCCATCTTTTACGCTAAATTCAGGCTCTAGCGAGTTTGACTGCGGTTTGTAGTCGTCTTTTTCGCCATCTGCTAGCACAGCGCTTGCAGTTAGTGTTGAGAGTACGGCTGATCTTTTTAAAAATTCTCTTCTTTGCATTACTTGTCTCCTTTTACTGTGCTATCTCTTCACTCCAGCTGATAACCTTTTTGTATCCGCTATCAAGCTCGAGTTTCTTATCGTTTTTAGCCAAAATTTCGCTGACGCCGTGGTAGAACACCTGTGGATTTGTATTTTTAGGGCTATCGATGACCATAGTCTCGTGTGTGGCTAGAAATTTTCTGATATTTGAGTTAGGATCGTTAAGATCGCCTATTATACGGCTACCGCCCACACAACTCTCTACGCATGCTGGCTGAAGTCCCACTCTTAGTCTGTGGTCGCAGAAGGTGCATTTATCGGCCTTGTAGGTATGCAAGCTAAGATATCTTGCGTGATATGGACAGGCCTCCACACAAAGCGCACAGCCTATGCACTCTTTTGTGTCGATCTTTACGATGCCGTTGCTTCTTTGATAGCTTGCTCCTGTTGGACAAACGTCAATACAGGCTGGTTTGTTGCAGTGGTTGCAAAGCCTTGGAAGTGACGCAATGACCGCCATTTTACCGCTTTTATCCTTTGCCTCGTACTCAGAGACGATGGTCCTAAAAGCACCTGGCTGAACGTCGTTTTCCAACATACAGCTCATAGTACATGACTGACAGCCAACACATCTTGTTAGATCTATTGCCATGCCGTAGCGAACACCACTACCACTAAAGTCCTTTGGCGCCGCCTTTAGTGCAGTCGTAGCAAAAAATAGTCCTGCAGCTGCGATAAAACTGCGACGAGAGTTTAGGGTCTGTTGCATAAGAAATTCTCCTTTCTTTTTAGAAGTTTTTCTTATTTTAACATAGTAAATTTTTTTTCTAAAGTTTATTTTATATTTTTGCAAAATGTATTAAATTTTGAGAATTTTTGTAGCACTTTGTAAGTAAAATTTGAAGTTAAATTTAAAGAGAAAAAGATAGAAATCTAGCTTCTATCTTTTTTAAATTTATGCTTTGCGGTTTAGCATATAAAGGCGAATGACTTGCTCGGCGGTCATCTTTAAATTTCTAAGGGCATTATCTTTTCGCATGGCTTCTTCAAGACTCATTGGCTCATTTAGTATGCAAAAATAGGCATCTATGCCGTGTTTATGGCAGTCTTTGGCGCACCTTTGCACGCTTCCAGCAAGCGCGATGACTGGCTTATGATGCCTCTTAGCTAGCTTTGCCACGCCTGTTGGGGTCTTGCCCATGGTGCTTTGAAAGTCCATGCGGCCCTCGCCAGTGATGACAAGATCAGCCTTTTTGATCTCATCTTCAAGTGCTATTGTCTGCGTGATGATCTCGATGCCAGGCTTGAGCTTCGCTCCCAAAAATGCCACAAAAGCAAAGCCAAGTCCGCCAGCTGCTCCAGCGCCCTTTTGCGTGTGAAATTTAGTGCCGTTTTTCTCTTTTACAAGCCCCGCAAAGTGCTTTAGCCCATCATCAAGCTGCTTTACCATGCGGCCATTTGCGCCCTTTTGTGGGGCATAGACATAGGCTGCGCCCTTTTGTCCGTAAAGTGGATTATCCACGTCACAGGCGATTAAAAATTCGCACTCTTTTAGCTCTTTTAGCGCCTCTTCATCTGAAAATTCGCAAATTTGAGCCAAATCCTCGCCTTTACCCTCAAGCAAAGCGCCATTTTTATCATAAAATTTAAACCCTAAAGCGCTTAGCATACCTGTGCCAGCGTCATTTGTCGCACTTCCACCGATGCCTATGATAAATTTCCTAGCACCCTTACTAATAGCATCTTTTATCATCTGACCAAAGCCAAATGTGCTAGTTTTCATAGGATTTCTCTCATCAGGATTTATGAGAGTAAGTCCTGAAGCGCTTGACATCTCAAGTATGGCGAGGTCGTCTTTTAGAGCATATCTAGCTAAAATTTCAGTGCCAAGCGGGTTTTTTACTATGGTATCTATAAATTTCGCATCAAGCGCGTCAGCCATAGCCTCCACGCTGCCCTCGCCGCCGTCAGCCACTGGCTTTACGACGACGTCGCAAAAATCTTCAAGGGCTTCTTTTATAGCAAGGCCCGCCTCAAGCGAGCTTAGCGAGCCTTTTAATGAATCTATCGCAACCAAAATTCTCATAAAAGCACCAAAGATAGAATATAAACGCTGATCATTCCAACAACGCCCATGATAAATGTCATCGCTGTTTGTGTGCGGTAACCTTGATCTGCGGTCATCTTACTAAAGTTTGTCACGACCCAGAAGTAGCTGTCGTTTGCGTGAGATACGCACATCGCACCTGATGCTATCGCCATGACACAAAGCGCGGCTGAAATTTCGCTCGTAAAGCCAAGTATGTGCATGAGCGAGTTGCCATCGCTAAATGCGCCCATGATAGAGGCTGTCGTGATGATAGCCACAGTTGAGCTTCCTTGAGCGGTTTTTAGCACAGCTGAGATGATGAATGGGAAGAAAATTCCTACCGCTTTTATAGTTGAGGCATTTTCTTTTATGAAATTTACAAAGCCAGCCTCGGTGATGACGTTGCCCAAAACGCCGCCAGCTGCGGTGATAAAAAGTATCGGACCTGCGATCTTTAATGATTCGTTTGTTATATGGTCAAATTCTCTCATCTTTTTAGTTTCAGCTAGTAAAAATACGCAAAAGATCACGCCGATCGCAAGGGCGATGATAGGGTTGCCTAAAAATAAAAATATCTTTGGCAAGAGCGCAGCTTTATCAAGCATGCCTTGTTTTGCCAAAACATCGATCACAGAGCCAACCGCCATGAAGATGATAGGCATGATGATAGGAGCAAGGCTCAAAAATCCGCTAGGCAATTTGCCAAATTTCTTTAAAAGCTCCTCGTAGCTAGCTGTTATCGTAGCGTCAGCCTCTTTATCGCTGATAGTTACGCTTTTAGCGATACTTTTTGAAAAGAAATAAACAGCTACCAAAACAGGCACTGAAACTACTGTACCCATGATGATGACAAGAAGTAAATTTCCTCCAAGGCCAAGCGTGCCAGCAGCAGCTATCGGGCCAGGAGTTGGTGGGATGAAGACGTGAGAAGCGTATAGACCGCCGCTAAGTGCTACTGACATAGCAACTGGGCTTGCTGAAATTTTCTTATAAAGTGCCTCGCGGATAGAGTTTAAGACGACAAAACCGCTATCGCAAAATACAGGGATGCCAACAACCCAGCCCATTATAAGCATGGCAAGCTCAGGGCGTCTTTGTCCGACTAGCTTTACGACCATGTCAGCTAGCTTTAGCGCAGCTCCCGTTTTTTCAAGCACTGTGCCGATGATCGTTCCAAAGATGATGACGATGCCGATGCTCTTAAATGTGCCACTAAAACCAACGCCTATCATCGCTGGGATCTTGGATAGATCGATACCTGCGACTATTGCTAGCACCAAAGATATACTCATAAGTGCCAAAAATGGATGCACCTTGAGCTTTGAGATCATAACGATCATAAGGATGATTGCTATAACAAAACAGACAATCAAAGCTATACCGCTCATGAAAACTCCTTTATTGTGAGATTTTGCCAGTGATTTTAGCAAAATTTGCTTATATTTTTTCTAATATTTTTAAGTTTTTCTATTAGTTAAATTTTTTTCGTTATTTATCTAAAATTTACTTCATCTGCCCAAATTTAGCCACTTTATAAGATTAAATTTTTAAGGCTATTTTAAAATAACAAAACCAAGACCAACCTTATCAGTGTGCCTATCATAATCAATCAAACTCTCGCCGTATCCTGTAAAATACTGCAAATAGCCATAAACGCCGCTTGAAAATATCGGAAACATATATGAAATTTCAGCTGCACCTTTATTTGTTTTATCAAAATGTAAGTTATTTCTTAGCATTAGGCTAAAAATTTGGTCATTTAGCTTGTAACTAAGCCTTAGATCTCCGTGTCCGATGTAGTTTAAAATTTCTTTATTGTCGTTCTTTTCGCCGATCACGCTCCAAACTCTTGGCGAGATGGTTAAATCTCCATAGACAAGATCGCCTTGCACGTAGGCTCTGTTCCAGCTTCTTGAGTTGGTGCCATCTCGTCCGTTTGACTCATGCAAAAGTCCAAATTTTAGGTTTTTCACGCCTATTTGCTCTAGGTATTTTGGTGAGGCGAAATTTAAGAAAATTTCTGGCTGATAGTTTGTCTCGCGAAACGGCGATGACTTTTTAGTGATCTGCCACCAAGAAGTTTGCGTATATGCTGCTACAAGGCTCTCTCTAAGACCAAAAACATCGTAAAATAGCGGCTTTGCAAGGCTTATTTGAAACTTCGTCTCAACGCTCTTTCGCCCGTCATCTGGGACAGTTTTAGCGTAAGTTACTGGCAAAAGGTAGTTAAATTTATAAAGCTCGATGCCAAGTGCATTTTGTAAATTTTTATCGCTTTTATCTCTTAAAAGATCAGCCTGCTTTAGCTTCGCATCATTTGGTGCTGGCTCGCTTGCTTGCGCATTTTGCACCACTTCTTGCTCGCCTAAAGAGCTTTTGGCTAGCTCTTTATAAATTTGCATCGCAGCCTTTATATCGCCACTTTGCTCAAGCTCCTGCGCCCTTTTAAAGTCATCCGTCCTACTTGCCATCAAAAATGTAAGGCTAAGGCTTAAAAGCAATGTAAATTTACTCATTTTTCATCTTTTCATTTGCTATTTTGTACTCTTCTGGGAAATTTACGTTAAAAAACTGCTCTTTGTCCTCAAAATTTACTATCTTGCACTTGCAGTTTTTTCGTAAAAGTCCGATTTTATGCTCATTTTTTTGGTAAAGCTCTTTGGCTAATGGGGCTAAGCTTGGGCTAAAAAAGCCACAAAGCGAGTGGATATGCTCATCATCGCCAGCCACGACCATCTCAAATTCATCTTTAAATTTAGCCAGCTCGCCAAGACTTTTTGGGTCAAAAAATGGCATATCAGCTGGGATGATAAAGACGCTATGATCAAAGCTTTTTAGCACGCAGTAGAGCGCTAGCATCGGCGAATAATCCTCACTGCTCTCATCTTTTATGAGCTTTAAAGGCGGGTTAAATTTCTCAAATTTAGAGCTTACAAAAACCTCATCAAAGACTTTGCTAAATTTAGAGGCTTGATAGTGCGTAAGCGTTTCAAAGCCACCAAATGGCAAAAGCGTTTTGTCCTGCCCCATGCGCGAGCTCTTGCCCCCTGCTAAAATGACGCAAGTTTGCATCTTTTATCCTTTTAATTTTCAAAAATTACAAAAGTATAACCAAATTTTCTAACTCATCTTGTTTTAAATTTATTATCACTTAGCAAAGCTTTGCCCTTAAATTTGCAAAAAGAGCGCTTTTGCCAAAACAATGGGCTACTTTTTAGCAGATAAAATTAATTTTTTTACCACGCTAATCATAAAACTAGAAAATAACGGCTTATTTTTAAAGGAGATCACATGAGTGAAAGAAATTTGCAAATTTTAGGTTGGATAGGTACGTGCTTACCAGTTGTTATGTATTTTTTATACATCCCACAAATAATGGGCAACCTTGATGGCAACAAAACGCCTTATATACAGCCACTAGCAGCTGCGCTAAACTGCACGATCTGGACAAGTTACGGCTTGCTAAAAGCTAAAAAAGACTATCCTCTTTCTGCTGCAAACTTGCCAGGTATAATCTTTGGACTTTTGGCAACTATAACAGCGTTTTAATGCGCTAGCTTCAAACCTTTTGTGCTAAAAAATAGCCGATAAATTTGCAAAAATAGCAGGATTTATCGGTTAAATTTATTTTATACAAACTCTTCAAAATTTCTTTGATGTTTCAAAAAGAATTAAAAATTTAAATCAATTTTACTTGTAAAAAGAATAAAGCATTTTTAGAAGAAACGCTTTCAAATTTTATTTGATTATATAAAACAAGCCTAGGGCGGCAAGATTTTAAGATAGATTTGGATGTTGTGACGAAATTTTCAGAAAGAATTTCACCAAATTTTGTCACAAATATAAGGCAAAGTATAGTGAGATGGGTTTAATGGCTTTGCTCCCCTTGCGGTCGCAACTGCAAGCAGAAGCAACGTAAAAATTTAGCAAAGATAAGACATTTTAGTCTATCGAGCTAAATTTTTACTAGCTCCGTTAAAAACGCTCGCGAGACGAGCCGTTAAATTCTAAAGATCACGCGGATCGGCGATTTTACCAGCTATCGCTGAAGCCGCCACAACCGCCGAGTTAGCCAGATAAATTTCACTCGTCCTATCGCCCATACGTCCGACGAAATTTCTATTTGTTGTTGATATGCAGCGCTCATTTGCACCTAAAATGCCCATATATCCGCCAAGACAAGCACCACAAGTTGGGTTGCTCACAACCGCTCCTGCTTCGATGAAAATGTCGATAAGACCCTCTTTTTCAGCAGCTCTTGCGATCTTTTGCGTCGCTGGAGTGATGATGAGCCTTGTTTTGCGGGCTACTTTTTTGCCTTTTAGGATCTGCGCTGCTATGCGAAGGTCGCTTAGACGGCCATTTGTGCATGAGCCGATAAATGCCTGATCGATAGCTAGATCGTCGCGAACCGCCTGTCTTACGCTCTTGCCGTTGCTTGGCAAAAATGGATATGCGATGACTGGATCAAGGTTTGTGACATCGATCTCTAAAATTTTGTCGTATTTTGCGCCCTCATCTGAGTAGAAAAATTTTGGTTTATCGCGTAAATTTTTATCTTTTAAAAACTCTTTTGTGATCTCATCAACCGCGATGATACCGCTCTTTGCGCCAGCTTCGATCGCCATGTTGCACATTGAAAATCTATCATCCATGCTAAGGGTGTCTATCACCTCGCCGCTAAACTCAAGCGCCTTGTAAAGTGCGCCATCAACGCCTATTTGACGGATGATCTCAAGGATGAGGTCCTTGCCGTAGACGTGCTTATCAAGCTTGCCTTTAAAGACAACCTTGATGCTCTCAGGCACTTTAAACCAGTTTTTGCCAGTGATCATCGCGTAAGCTAGGTCGGTGCTACCCATGCCGGTGCTAAATGCCCCAAGAGCGCCATGCGTACAGGTGTGACTATCTGCGCCGATGATGACGTCGCCTGGGATGACTAGCCCTTTTTCAGGCAAAATCGCGTGCTCGATGCCCATATCTTTTTCGTCAAAATAGTTTTTAAGGTCGTGTTTGTAGGCAAATTCACGTGAAATTTTGGCTTGATTTGCGCTTAGGATGTCCTTTGTCGGGATGTAGTGGTCCATCACGATGGCAAAGCCGTCTGGGTTAGCTAGCTTTTTAGCGCCACTTCGTTCAAACTGCTTGATCGAAATAGGCGTCGTGATGTCATTACCTATGATCATATCGATCTTGCTCTCGATGATCTCTCCTGCGCTTACCTCTTTGCCAACGTGATCTGAAAATATTTTCTCGGTGATGGTTTGTTTCATAAATTTCCTTTAAATTTTGGGGCGATTTTAACAAAAATAGCTAAATTTAAAGAAAATTCACCAAGCCAAAAGGCTTAGTGAAGTTAAAATTTAACCGATGCAGTGAGCATAAACTGCCTAGCATAGCCTGGCTGTATCGGTATGATATTAGCCTGTGTGCCAGTGGATGAAGATGTGTAGTAGAGCTTATCGGTTAGGTTTTTGACATTAAATGAGAAATTTGTCTCATAGCCTGCGATCTTTGTATCATAGCTGATAAAAGCGTCATAAACAACCGCGCTATTTATCTTAAAGGCTGTTCCTGCTGGCACTGCAGGTAAATTTGTCCTCATATAGTATGTATACCACGAGCCAAAATACCTAGCTCCACCGCCGATCCTTAGCCCTTTTGCGCCAAGATGGCTAAAGTCGTAGTTAGCAAAGAGGCTTGCTTGATGCTTTGGCGTGGCTTCAAGCGGTTTGCCAACGAGCACTGCAAACGCACCACTATCTTTTCGCACCTCAGTTTTAGTGTATGCGTAGCTAGCGCCAAGACTTAGCCCTTGCGTTACACGACCATTAAAATCAAACTCAAATCCTCTAGAGCGCGCCTCGCCAACTGGCGTACTCACGCCATCTACGGTGCGCATGATGTTTTTCTTGTTGATGTTAAAAACCGCTGCACTTGCTGTTATGCTATCGTTTTGAAATTTAGATCCAAACTCTATACTCTTGCCCTCTTCTGGCTTTATATCGCCTATGTCAGCGCCGCTGATCGCCATTTGTGGGTTGAAGCTTTGCGCGTAGTTGGTATAGACCGACCACTCAGGCGTTAGCAGATACAAAAGCCCTGTTTGCCACGTAAATTTGCCATCTTGCTGATCCGTGCTATTTGGTCCGCTAGTCGTGCCGCGAGCTACTTGGTCGTAGTATTCGTACCTAGCTCCTAAAGAGTAGATCAAATTTTGGGTCAAATTTATGCTATCTTGCGCATAAAATCCGATCGTTTTTAGCTTTTGGTACTGGATACTTGAGGCTCTATCAGTCGGATAGGCGACCGTGCCATAGACTGGGTTATAGATATTTATAGGGAAATTTCTTGGCGTCGTGCCAGAGCTATAGCTATTTAGCGCACCGGGTCTATAGCGGTAGTACTCCTTTGCATCGATGCCAAAGAGCAAGTTGTGCTCCAGCTCGCCTGTTTTAACATAGCCATTTAAATTTAATGAACCTGCATGCGTGCGGTGGATAAAGCCGTCATACGCCTCGTTTCGCCTAGATGCAACGCCAGTGTTTAAATTTACATTCATTAGCCTGATGTGACCGTACTCATGACGAGACCTAGAAAAGGCATAAGCACCCTTTAGCATCCAGTTTTCGCCGAGATTTTTCTCAAAATTTATATCAGCAGTGTCAAGCTTTGTTTTAAGCTTATTAAATGGCTCGTCAAGTCGTCTTTTCTTATCTATAGGCAGTAGCTTTCCAGTGTTTGGGATGAGATACATGCCGCGGTCGATCGGATCGGTTGAGCGAGTGTGAGTGTAGGCGAAATTTATGCGGTAGTCATCGCCTTTATATGACAGTGATGGCGCAAAAAGGACGTTTTTATACTCGCCAAACTCTCTCCAATAGTCCTTTTTCATCGTATCAAATATAAATCTATACGCAAAGCCGCTCTCTGCGATCGGCCCTGTGGTGTCAAAGCCCGTGTTCCAGTAGTTGCGGTTGCCAAAACCAGCCCAAATTTCATTTGCAAAGTCATATTTTGGCTTTTTAGTTACCATGTTTATTATGCCGCCTGGCTCTTGCGCACCATAAAGCAAGCTAGCTGGTCCTTTTAGCACCTCGACGCTTTCTACAGTTTTGTTAAAGCTATGCATGACGCTAGATGGCACGCCATTTCGCATTATAGAGCCATCACGTCCGCCACCAAAACCTCGCTTGATGATCGAGTCAAAAATACCGCCTGTTGTGTTGCCATAGCTTATGCCGCTCACATTTTGAAGGCTCTCTGCTAGCGTCTCTGGCTTTTTGTCTTTTAGCTGCTGAGCCGTCACGACATTTACAGTTTGTGGTATCTCAAGGATGGGTGTATTTGTCTTGCCAACTTCGCTCGTTGTCGCTCTATAACCATCATCTGCGCTATCTTCTACGCTAACTCCTTCTAAATTTACATCAGCGCCATTTAAAGCCGAAATCACAAAACAAAGTGCGATACTAATGCGAAATTTACTCAATTATTCTCCTTTAAAATTAATTATTTTAAAAATCGTTATCATTATATAAAATTGAAATTTAATTTTTTATGAATTAATTTACATTATATTTTTGCAACATTTCTGATATAATCCCCGCATGAAGTACGCACATTTAGTTCAAATAGCAAATTATCTATCAAAATTTAAAAAGATCAGCCAAGCAAAGCGCGTAAGCGACATGGCTATACTTATCGAATTTAGCGGCGAAAAGATCATTTTTGATCTAAATAAGTCAAACTCAGCGATCTATAAAGATGACGAGCTAAAAGAGGCGAAAATTTATCAAGCACCCTTTGATAATGTCCTAAAAAAACGCTTTAACGCCTCGCATATAAAAAGTGTCGAGTGCCTAAAAGACAATAGAATTTTAAAATTTACCTGCACACAAAGTGGCTCATATAAAAGCGAAAATTTCATCCTCTATCTTGAATTTACTGGCCGCTTTACAAACGCCGTGATAACTGACGAAAACAACGTCATCATCGAGTCGCTAAGACATATCGATAATAGCTACCGAAAAATAGAAACTGGCGAGGTCTTAAAAGAACTTCCAGCCATCGCTATAAAAGAAAAGCCGTGCGAGCCGATAACTGACTTTGAGGCATTTTTTAGAAGTGAAGCAGCTAGGATAAACGAGTCTAGGATAGCTGGGCTAAAAGAGGCAAAGCTTACTAGCGTGCAAAAAAAGATAGATAGCATGAGTGAAATTTTAAACTCGCTTGAAGATAAAGATGAGCTTATGAAAAAGAGCGAGGAGTTTGCAAACTACGGCACGCTCTTGCTTGCAAATTTGGCAAATTTTAAGGGCTATGAGAGAGAAATTTGCCTGAAAGATTTTGACGGCAACGAGATAAAACTAACTCTTAGCGACACGCCAAAAAATAGCGCAAATGAATTTTACTCAAGATCAAAAAAACTTCGCGCAAAAGCCCTTGGTGTGGAGATAGAAAAGAGAAATTTAAGTGAAAAGATCGAGTTTTTAGAAGGGCTAAAGTCACTTTTAAAAGAGGCAAAAAGTGCTTACGAGCTTGAAATTTTAAGCCCAAAAAACAAGGCAAAACAAAGAGAGCGCCAGATAAAAGATGTGAGCGAAAATGCTGAAATTTTCTATGTTAGAGAGTTTAAAATTTTAGTTGGCAGAAATGAAAAAGGCAATATAAATTTACTTGATCTTGCCAAAAAAGACGACATCTGGCTTCATCTAAAAGACGCCCCAAGCGCTCACGTCATCATAAAAACGAACAAGAGCAAAGTACCAGAGGACGTGCTAGAAATGGCTGCTAAATTTTGCGTGGAATTTAGCGTAAAAGGGGCTGGCAGGTACGAGGTGGATTACACTAAACGTGAAAATTTAAGGCGTGAAAATGGCGCAAATGTCACTTACACAAACTACAAAACGATCATCATAAATAAAGGCTAAAAATGGCGGTAACACCTTTAGGAAATAGCAACTTCATCAACCAAAACGCCCCAGTCGTCTCGCAGGTGCATGCAAACCAGCAAGCACGCTTTGACATGCAAGCGCTAATGGCATCTGAGCTAGCTACCCAGCAAAATGAGGAGATACAAGAGGTGCGTCCGATGGAGGAGTCATATAAAATAGACCCTGAAAAAGAGCACGAGCGTCAAAAGAGCGAAGAAGAGGCGAGCGAGTTTGAGAACGAAGAGCAAAACGCAAAAGCCAAAGATGAAGAGAATTTGGAAGATGAAAAAGATGATGAAAGTGACATAGAAGAACATCATATGCTTGATATATCAATATAGTTAATTTAGTAGGCAAACTCTCTCTAAACTCTGCGCCTTTAACCAAATCATATATAAATTTTTATCTATTTCTCACTAAGTGTTTGGCAAACAACTGACCTGATTCAAGCTTTATTTTGTTGTGATACATACCAAATCTATATTTAGTTCATGTAAAGCCAGTTTTATCCACAACGGTTTTCGCATTAAGAGCCTGACTCAGTGTCATCTATGGTAAATACTGCACCCTTGCCAGCATTAAATTTGGATCACCTTCTAATGTTATAATGAACTATCAACTGCATTAAATACAGCTTGATTTGCATAAGAATAAATTAGAAATTATTCGCTAAAACTAAATAAGACATAAAATACAAAAAGGTAATAATAAAAAAGATAAATATAAGAAGGATTAGGAACGCTTAGCGTTCCTTTTTAAGAGTAATTTTGTATTTTACTTTTCTATCTTCTCTTTGGCTTTACTTTTAGTCTCTTTTTTTACTTTTTCTTATACCCTTTATAACAGTGGAAACTTTTCCATAATCTTCCATAAATATTGTGATATATCTATCTGCTTCTTCAATATCTTTCTTTGAAATAATAATTCCTTTATTTTTTAAAAATATCATTTTTCCTCTTTATTTTTTAGGGGCCTCGAAAATGGCATCAGTCATATTTTGATTTACTTTGACTTTTGTTATTTTTATTTCCCCCACTTTAGTTTCACCATCTTTTACTACTATAACTTCTGGGAAAACGTAGCCTGCAGTTTCAATATATTTTTCAATATCAATAGTAACTTGCTCATCAATTTTCAAACTTTGAGGCTGTTTACTCTTGTATTTTTTGCTAAAATTTATATTATTTTTTTCTTCTTCGATCACCTTATTTAAAGCTTTTACTATTCTGTTTTCATCGTCTAAAATCTTACTTTCCTTAGTTTCATTAAATATAGGTAAATATACTATCTTTTTATCCTTAGAATAATCATAGATATATATTTCTCCCTTATTCAATTCAGGTGAAGTAACTTCTTTTCTTATCTTACTAGGTAGCTTGAAATCTACAGAATATGTCACTTCTCTCTTTTGGTTATTTATGTTAGTCTTTTCAACAACTTCAAACTTAACAGTCTTAACTTCCCATAAATTCTTTGTTGCTGCAAATGCTAATGTATTTATTAGCATAAAAAATATAGCCATATATTTACTCATCTATGTTTTCTCCTTAATCTTGCAGATAATGATTATCCATTCATCTAAGTAATAATTAGTCAAAGTAATAATTGTTTTTATTAATTATTATTGGCTTGATTATTTCTATGATTAATGATTATCAACTCTCTTAAATCTTTGCTTTCAAATCCAGGTCTCAATTTTATTGTCTTGTAAGCATAGTTTTCCTTTTCATTTATATCTTCAATTTTTCCTATTTTTATTCCCTCAGGATAGATGTTACTCAATCCAGAAGTATATATCTCATCTCCAACAGTTATATTATTGTCATAAATAGAAGGCTGAAAATATAGTAATCCATCTTCTTCGTCACTACCACGAGCAACTCCTAAAATATTAATTTTTATTTTTTCTCCTACTTTATGAGTAACCTCTTCCTCATTTTGTAGCCCTAAAGGTTCTTCCGGAACATTTACTTCCTTATTATTTTCTTTGTTTTCTACTTTTTCAACTTCTTTAATAAGCCTTGAGCTAACCATTGAGTTAGGATTAGAAATTAAATCTACCACAGAATAAGTGTCAAAAGTTTTTGATACTTTTCCAACTAAATAATCCCCGTACACAGCTATCATATCAACTCGAATCCCATCTTTTTTACCTAAATCTATGTAGAGCCTGTTGTTAATATCATTTGCATCACTAAAAATAACACGAGTGAATTTTATTACATCTCTATAGGCCTTGCTCTCTTTCATTTCTAAAAGTTTCAACAATCTTTCGTTTTCCTCTTCTATTTTGTCAGTTCTAAGGTTATCTAATCTTAATTGCATATTCTCTTCTTTTAATTTTTGGTTTTCTTCAACTATATTATCTTGATGAAAGATAACATTTTTTATATTTAATATTCTTTGACCAAAAGAATAAATTTTACTTTGAGTTGGTAATGCTGCTCTATCCATACCCTCTTTTAATTGAAACAAAAATTTATTAAAGATCAGCATCAAAACAACAACAACAACTAAAATTGGCAAAATGATCTTAGTCTTATTTGTTTTTTTCATCTATAAAAAAATCTCCTTATAAAACAAAAATATTTATCCATTATAAAATTATTAATATAC
>ERZ772909.538-NODE-538-length-23137-cov-8.816177_pt1 | contig 23137 bp, 19 predicted proteins | sample MGYA00511137_ERZ772909 | MGnify/ENA primary metagenome ERZ772909 (study PRJEB29015, sample SAMEA2738095) | human oral metagenome | biome: human oral; feature: human-associated habitat; material: saliva | place: China | collected 2270 ... | reverse complement strand
TCTCCACGGGTTCCCCCTCGCTTTGGCTCGGGTATCACCCGCGGTTAAGCATGGTTCGCCTCCGCCGGAGGCGTGGGCTACTCTGTGTTGCTGTGGGAGTGGAAAGGATGTAGTGAGTGAGAGTTCCTATAAAACTATATACGATATGCGAGGGTGGAGATCGGCAATATAGAGCGTGAGAGTATCCGCACTGCCATATACGATGTGCGAGATTAGAGCAGGCTGGAGCAATCTGAGCGCTCACTCATTGTCCCCAGCGGGGACACCCCATGCTTAACCGCGGGTGATGCCCGAAGGGTGAACCCGTGGATAAGAGGCAGTACTACCCTCCGACACCGGCGGTGTCGCACAGCAGTAACTGCTGCTTTCCAAATAGAGGCATACTCTCTACCAAATGTGGAAGAATAACAATCGCAAATAGGCTTATTGCGCTGAGAAATACAATAAGCCTATCAGCTGACTTCCTTATTGTGTCAGCTGACGCGCTTATTGTAGCTACGGCTGCCATGCAAAAAGCGAAAAATGTGTATGCTCTCAGCTCTCCCAGCATCTTATTTTTTTGTTGTCACACGCTTAACTATTTGTCTATTAATTGGTTATTTTTCGGTGTGACAACGTGGCAACAAAAAACGAGTTTTTTCTGATAGAGGAGTGATACTCCCTCGACGCTTTCAGTGCGACGCCTCCAGCGTCGGAAGTGAGAACTGTCGACTGTCCACGGGTTCCCCCTCGCTTTAGCTCGGGTATCACCCGCGGTTAAGCATGGTTCGCCTCCGCCGGAGGCGTGAGTAGCTCTGTGTTGCTGTGGGAGCGGAGGTGTGAGAACAGGAGAGAGTATACAGTTTCCACTTTTATTCTTGTCCGAGTTCCTCTCTGTCCACTTCTCCACGGGTTCCCCCTCGCTTTGGCTCGGGTATCACCCGCGGTTAAGCATGGTGCGCCTCCGCCGGAGGCGTGAGTAGCGTTGTGCTGCTGGAGCGACGAAGGGAGAGAGTGAGAGATAGTCTATACAGTTTTCGCTTCTATTCACATTCGAGTTTCTCTCTATGCTTTCAGTGCGCTTACTGTGTCGTACAGCAACAGAGCGGCTCATGTTTATCAGTGGCAAGGCTTATAGACTTGTTATAGATAAGTTGAGTTTGCTTTTTGTTGCTTTCTTTGCGCCTTTTATATTATTGAGGTGTTAAATTACAATATTTTTTTAGGGACGGGGCGAAAAAGAGACAAAAAGTCGAGAATATATTATATCTTTGTGTTTTAGTCCTCTATAATAGATAGTATAAATTCAAATGGATATGAAAAGAGTATTGACATTGTTCGTCCTTCTGTTGACGCTCACTGTTGGTGCTTGGGCCGTTCAGCCTTTGTACCAGCTGGAGTATATCACGCAGAGCGACGGTTCGGTTGTTGCCGTTTATCGTCACGGCTCTCGTATGACCGATTTTTTTACCACCCCAGATGGTGCAGTCTTGGTACGTAATGCCAATAAAGATTTATGTTATGCCGTTGTGGGTGAAAAGGGATTGTTGCCTTCCAACGTTTTGGCTCATAACGAGTCGGTGCGTTCGGTAGCAGAAAAGGCTTTTTTGCTTCAGAATCGCCTGACGGAGGAAGATGCAACGCGCATCATGCGTCGCCAAAACCCAGAGGAGCACCATGCTCCGAATCACGTGATCTATAGTTCTACAGATGATGGTTTGGGCGAATACGGCAAGAGCGGTGTAGGCGCAGTCAATAGTATTGGCGATGTGACAATTCCTGTTATCATGGTGGAGTTTTCGGATTTGAAGTTTAAGTCCACCACGACTGTTGAAAAGATGAATCGCTTTTTCAACGAACAAGGTTATAACGAAGAAGAAGGTTGTAAAGGTTCTGCCCGCGACTACTTTATCAGCCAGTCCAAAGGAATGTTCCGTCCCACGTTTAAGGTGGTGGCGAAAGTGACGCTCAATTCTGGTTATGCCACCTATGGTAGCAACACCAATAAGAGCGGAACAACGCAATGCGTGCGCGAGGCCGTTGCTGCTGCCGTGAGCAAGGGCGTTAACTTCAGAGACTATGCGGTGAATGGTGCAGTGCCCCTCGTGAGTATTCTCTATGCTGGTGGCGGCGAAGCTACTGGCGGTGGCGATGATACGCTTTGGCCACAGGAAATGGACATTAACACTTCTATGAGTGGTGTACATTTCAATGCCTACTTTGTGGGTAATGAGCTGTATGGTAGCAATAACAGTGATGTGTTGATGGGTATGGGTGTGTTCTGTCATGAATTTGGCCATGCTCTCGGTTTGCCCGACTTCTATGTGACCAACTATGGACATAGAGATGTGACGATGGGCAAATGGTCCATCATGTGTCAGGGGTGCTACCTGCCTTCTGGCTCTGCCCGCGCACCGATAGGCTACACAGCCTATGAGCGTAGTTATCTGGGTTGGGAGAAAATTCCCGAACTTACGGAAGCTGATAATATCACCCTCTACAAAGTGGGTTCCACTGAAGGTTCTAACGCTGCTCTGATTCGCAATGATGCCGACGATAGAGAGTATTTCATTTTAGAGCAACGCGAACCTGGCACATGGTATCCCGAATCTTTTGGCCGTGGAATGTTTGTGCAGCACGTGGCTTATGACAAGCAGTTGTGGTACTATAATCAGCTCAATAATGATGCAGATCGGCTGCGTTGCACCTATCTCTCCGCAGTTGTTACAAGAACAGGCGGAACAGCTGCTGAACTCTTCCCCGGAAGTGCAGGTACAAAGCGGGAAATTACCAAAACGTCCAACCCATCCTTCATGCTTCTCAACGGCAAAGATTTGAATAAACCTGTATATAAAATCACTATACAGAATGATGGTTCGGTTAATTTCAATTATCTCGATGCCGACTATGTGGGACATGTTGTGGGCGATGAAGCAACAGATGGAACTTTGAAATATCGCTTTGTGACGAAATCACAAGTAGAGGTTGTTGCTAAAGATAATGGTTCCTATGCAGGTGCTGTTAGTATTCCTGCTGCTTATGTAGAAGGTTCTCACCAGTATACAGTAGTGGGTATAGCCTCTGGCGCTTTTGCAAACTGTGCCAACTTGGTTTCTGTTTCGATACCTTCCACCGTGAAGACAATCGCTGCTGATGCTTTCCGCAATAGTTTGAAAGTGCAGCAGATTACAGTGGATGCTGCCAATACAAAGTACCACAGTATGAACGGTGTGCTTTATACGAATAGCGAAATTATCTATTCGCCAGAGACGGCATCACAACCTATTGTGGCTAATAACGATTTCGATTTTGCAAGTAACGCATGGAGACTCGATACCAGCGACAGTCCGCTGAAAGCTGCTAACGGTGAACTGACTCAAGACCTCATTTCAGGTCCAGTGACGATGACGCATACACATGGCAGTACGGTTGTCTATATGTATAAGAAAGGAGTGAATCCCGCAGAGTTGCGTCTGCCGAAAGATGCAACGATCTCCTTTGAAGTGCCCGACAATACGCGCATCACAAAGATTGCAGTGACTGCTAGTTTGTGGAATGCCACTTCAGATGCTGCCACTCTTACAGGTAAGATCTGGGAGGGACAAAAACAGAAGGTGACGCTGACAGCTACAGGTAGTTGCCGCATTAGCAATATCGTTGTGACAACTTCACAGAAGCACGACTACAACGAGCCTGTTCTGATCTACTATCCAGCAGCGCTCACGGGTAGCTTTACAGTACCCGCAGGCGTGACACGCATTGGCGACTACGCCTTTGAGAATGCCGCTGTTTCTCAAGTTGTTTTGTCCGATTCTTTGCAGACACTCGGCGTTTCTTCTCTCGGTACGGCCGCTCTGAGAGCTCTGACGTCAAAGACAGTGACACCTGCAGCCACAACGGGTAATCCTTTCACCTCTGTGGATCAAACCACTTGTACGCTGACCGTTCCTGCTGGCGCAGAAGCAGCTTATAAAGCTGCAAACTATTGGCAAGGATTCTATGGTGTGCATAGTGGTATTCAGGGAGTAGAAGTAGGCTCTAAGAATGCCACCATCTACGACCTGCAAGGCCGTCGCCGCAGTACGTTGCAAAAGGGCGTGAACATTGTTAATGGTAAGAAGGTCATCTTCTAACTCTACGCAATATTTAGTGAGATAAAAATAAGGGCTGCTCCTTGCGGGGCAGCCCTTGTTGTTTCTGTTTTGAGAATGTGTTTGTACCTCAGTCGGTCAGATTATTTCAGCACGTTGAGTTCTTTGCCAATCTTGATGAATGCATTGATACACTTGTCGAGCTGTTCGCGAGTGTGACCCGCTGAAATCTGAACGCGGATGCGTGCTTCGCCCTTCGGCACTACGGGGTAGAAGAAACCCGTTACGAAGATGCCTTCTTCCTGCAATGCAGCAGCAAACTTCTGGCTCAGCGGAGCATCGTAGAGCATCACGGCGCAAATGGCACTCTGTGTGGGCTTGATGTCGAAACCAGCAGCGAGCATCTTGTCGCGGAAGTAGTTGACGTTCTCCACGAGGTGATCGTGAATCTCATTGCTCTCTTTGAGCATCTTGAAAGTCTCAATACCAGCACCTACCACTGAAGGCGGAATAGAGTTGGAGAAGAGATACGGACGACTGCTCTGGCGGAGCATATCAATGATTTCTTTACGACCCGTGGTGAAACCACCCACAGCGCCACCGAAGCTCTTACCCAGTGTGCCTGTGTAGATGTCCACACGCCCATAAGTGTTGTAGAACTCGCTCACGCCGTGACCCGTTTTGCCCACAACGCCAGCAGAGTGGCTTTCGTCCACCATAACGAGTGCGTCATATTTTTCAGCCAAGTCGCAGATCTTATCCATCGGAGCTACATTGCCATCCATAGAGAATACACCATCGGTGCAGATGATACGGAAGCGTTGAGCCTGAGCTTCTTTCAAGCAGTTTTCCAATTCTTCCATATTGCCGTTAGCGTAGCGATAGCGCACAGCCTTGCAGAGGCGCACACCATCAATGATGGAAGCGTGGTTGAGAGCGTCGGAAATGATGGCGTCCTCTTGCGTGAGGAAACTACCAAAGAGTCCGCCGTTAGCATCGAAGCAAGCAGCATAGAGAATAGTATCTTCTGTTTTGAAGAAGTCGCTAATAGCAGCTTCGAGTTCTTTGTGAACATCCTGCGTACCACAGATGAAGCGCACGCTCGACATACCATAGCCGCGGCGGTCCATCATATCCTTTGCAGCCTGAATGAGACGCGGATGATTGCTCAAGCCCAGATAGTTGTTAGCGCAGAAGTTGAGTACTTCTTTTCCGCCCACCTGAATAGCAGCAGCCTGAGGGCTTTCGATGAGACGTTCAGTCTTGTAGAGGCCAGCGTCCTTAAGGTTCTGCAAAGACTTTTGCAGATGTTCTTGAAGTTTACCGTACATAGTAATTTGGAATTTATATGTTAGATGATTTGTTCCAACAGTGTTTCTAATTTCGACACAAAGTAAATAAGTTTTTCCGAATTTATCAAGTGCTTAGTTGCTAATTTCAGAAAAAAAGATTTCCTTTGCATTGCAAAATGTAAGTAGCAATACTTTCTTCTGTTAGAAAACATATAACTCAAACAAACCAAATATAAGTATTCGTAATCATGAAGAATATTCTCGTGATTGGAGCAACGGGCCAAATCGGCTCAGAACTCACAATGAAGTTGCGTAGCATCTATGGCAACGACCACGTTGTGGCTGGCTATATCGTAGGTGCAGAACCTAAGGGCGAACTTGCAGAAAGTGGCCCCGCCGAAGTTTGCGACGTTACGGATGGTGAAGCCATTGAGCGCATCGTGACAAAGTATAACATCGACGCGATTTATAACCTGGCTGCTTTGCTCTCTGTTGTGGCTGAGCATAAGCCTCTCCTGGCATGGCATATAGGTATTGACGGTCTTATCAAGGTGCTCGAAGTGGCACGTCAGTACAATTGCTTCGTCTTCACTCCCAGTTCTATCGGTAGCTTCGGCCCCGAAACTCCTGCCGACCAAACTCCGCAGGATACTATTCAACGTCCGCGCACTATCTACGGCGTGAGCAAAGTTACTACTGAGTTGCTCAGCGACTATTACCACCGCAAGTATGGCATCGAAACCCGCAGCGTTCGCTTCCCAGGTTTGATTTCCAATGTGACTCCTCCCGGAGGCGGCACTACCGACTATGCTGTTGATATCTACTACAGTGCTGTGCGCGGTGAGAAGTTTGTTTGCCCCATCGCACAAGGCACTTATATGGACATGATGTACATGCCCGACGCCCTCAAGGCTTGTGTTCAGCTGATGGAAGCTGATGCCAGTCGCCTTGTCCACTATAACGGCTTCAACATTGCCTCAATGAGTTTCGCACCCGAAGAGATTTTTGCAGCCATCAAGAAGTATCGCCCTGCGTTCGAGATGGAGTACAATGTAGATCCGCTCAAGCAGAGTATTGCTAATAGTTGGCCCAACAGCCTCGACGACTCAGCAGCGCGTACAGAGTGGGATTGGAAACCTTCTTTTGATCTCGATACAATGACGCAAGATATGCTGGAGAAGCTTTCCGCTCGTCTTCTCAAATAAGAGAATCCTTTAGGGTTCTCCCCAAAATAAAAAGCCTCCTTACTTTTTGAGAGTAAGGAGGCTTTTCTATGTCTTCTATTTTATGTTTGCTTAAAACGAGATAGCAATACCGGCTTCAATCGACTCGTAGTCTTTTCGTACAGGCACAATCGGGGCTGTATCGTAGATGAGGCGATATGCTCCGCGTAGTCCAATTGTAGGGGTAATGTTGTATTTTAGATCGACGGCTCCTCCAAAGCGAGCTTTCTTGAAAAAACTGTTATCTGGTTTTCCCTGATGAATAGCCGTTGTTGTAAGCTCCCAATGCTCGCCCAGTTGATGTCTGAAGCTAATAGAAAAGTGACTTTTGAGGCTGCGGCTATAAGCAAAAGTCCCAGCCGTGGGGTCTGGATACTCCCATTTTTCGAATTCAAAAAATGCTCCCAAAGCGGCAAACATGAGGCAATGATCGCTATTTATAAGTCTATAACGCGATTGTATACCTGTAGAAACCTTGTAATTCATTCCTCTACTATCTGCCCATTGCGATTCTATGTAGGGATATACCTCGAAAGCTCGTTCCAGCAAATAGCGAAATTCGGAATGTACGTATCCTCCGCTCACAGTCACTTTCTTACCATAAGTGGAAAATTCAAGTTTGTTTATTAAATTGATTACCCGTCTATGCTTTATAAGCAAGTTGAGGTTAGTTGTGTTTTTGAACGTAAGCACATTCTTCTTTTCAGTTTTGAAATCCAAAACAGGCAAGAGAGTTCCCTGTATGGTTTTTGTGCTATCTATCGTCATGGTGAGATTTTCGGAGAAGAGCATTTGTGAATATGTCGGGAGCGAAGCCGACAAAATCAATAGGAGAAGAAGTAGTCTTTTCATTGTTGAGAATGATTGATGATTAAGTGAGGCTGATACACACGTGGAAGGAAAAGTAGGGTGCTACTTTTGCACGTCTCTGTGTAATCAGTCATGTAAAAATTGTGATACGGTGCAAAGATAGTAAAAAAAGGTAATCCACGCCTCCGCCTGAGGTGTATAAGCCTCTTCTTCTCCTCCCTATAAAAAATAAGATGCAGGGAGAGATGAAAGTCTACACCTATTCAGCTTTTCGCATGGCAGCCGTAGCTACAATAAAGGCGTCAGCTGACACAATAAGGGCACCAGCTGACAGGCTTATTGTATTCCTCAGCGCAATAAGCCTATTTGCGATTACATCTTATGGCTCTTCTTCTCCTATATTTCCCGGGGAAAAATTCTCTGTGGAAAGTATGCTACAGAGAGAGAAGCGGAAGAACCCTTTATGTGCCTCAGTGGCTACTGGAAAGTTGGACTGATTATTGCGAAGAAAAGGGCAAAGAACTCTTCAGCGCAATTCGGGGAAAAATAGTTTTTTTAGTGATTTTGTAGCCTCTACTTTGAAAAGTAGGGGTTTAAGAATTAGAAGCTAATATTTTAATTATTAGCTTGATAAAAGATTTTCTAACAGAAAGTGGGGAAATGTGGGGAAAAGTCCTTACTTTTGCGGAAAGATTCGTTCAGTCATGCAATTCTCAGGGAAAATTCAGGCAAAGATGGACGCAAAAGGGCGTCTGTTCTTTCCCGCCGACTTTCGCCGTCAGGCCGATGCCGAAGGGGGAGAGCAGCGTTATGTGCTCAAGCAGGATATTTATCAGCCCTGCTTGGTCATCTATCCCTATAGTTCTTGGGAACAAGAAGTGGCTGAATTGCGCAATCGTTTGAATCGTTGGAATCCGAAAGAGGCCATGCTGTTTCGGCAATTTCTGAGCGATGTTGAGGTGTTTAGTCTTGATGCCAATGGGCGCTTCATTGTGCCCCGTCGTTTTCAGGCGTTGTTGGGCGAAGATCGTAAGACCGTCTTTTTGGGTCTTGACGACCGCATCGAACTTTGGGATGCTGCTCGCACTGTAGAGCCGTTTCTCAGTTCAGACGATTTTACAGAATCTTTACAGCAATTAATGTCTACACCGCTATGATAGTTACGGCTCCTGGATATCATATCCCCGTTCTCTTGAAAGAGAGTGTTGACGGACTTCAAATCAGCCCCGAAGGCATCTATGTGGATGTTACTTTTGGTGGCGGTGGACACAGTCGCGAGATTCTCAGCCGGCTGGGTTCTAAAGGTCATTTGTATAGCTTTGACCAAGACGCGGATGCCGAACAAAATATCCCTGCGGATGAGCAAAAGTTTACCTTTGTTCGTAGTAACTTCCGGTATCTTCGTAATTGGATGCGCTATTATGGCGTGGAGGGCATTGATGGCTTGTTGGCTGATTTAGGCGTTTCGTCCCATCATTTCGATGATGAATCCCGCGGTTTCTCGTTTCGTTTCGATGCTCCGCTGGATATGCGTATGAATGAGCGCGACGGACTGACGGCTGCCGATGTTTGTAATCGCTATTCGGAAGAAGAGCTTGCCCGCCTGTTTTGGCTGTATGGTGAACTAAAGAATGGTCGCCGATTGGCCAATACCATAGTGAAAGGGAGAGCAGACCATCCCATTGCTACTGTAAATGATCTCATCACATTAGTGCGCCCACTCATTGGGGCCAATCGTGAGAAGAAAGACATGGCAAAAGTGTTTCAAGCACTACGCATCGAGGTGAACCACGAAATGGAAGCCCTCCACGAGATGCTTGATGCAGCTATCAATTGTCTGAAACCGGGTGGCCGTCTTGTGGTGTTGACATACCATTCATTGGAAGATCGTATGGTGAAGAACTATATGCGCTCAGGCAATGCCGAAGGGAAGGTGGAAGAGGATTTCTTTGGTAATCGTCTCTCTCCTTTGCGTCCCGTCAATAATAAAGTTATTGTTCCCGATGCTGACGAGCAAGAACGCAATCCCCGCAGCCGTAGTGCTAAACTGAGAATAGCTGAAAAAGTGGAAATGAAGTGAAAAAACTGAAGGTTTGATTCCTTTTAGCTCTACTCCATTTTTCTGTATCACACTATTCTCGTAAAAAAGAAAAAATCTATGTCTAACGATAAAGACACGCAGCAGAAAGAAGAACAAAGTCTCGAAGCTAAAAGAATTCGCGAAGAAAGGAAACAGCGCGAAGAGCAGGAAGATCGTGCCGCAGATGCAGAAGCACGCAAGGTTTTGCGGACTCTCACTTCTGATAAAGATGATGAGCATACCAATGTGTCGTTGCGCACAGTGCTGGGTGGTGATATTTTAGCCAGTGGTTGGTTTCGCCGTCAGTTTTGGTTTATCGTGCTGGTAGTAGTGATGTGTATCTTTTATATCAGCAATCGTTATGCCTGCCAAAAAGAGATGATAGAATCTACCAAACTGGAAGATACCTTGCTCGACCGCCGCTATAAGGCTCTGACAATCTCCAGTCAGCTCAAAGAATTGACACGTCCAAGCGTTGTTGAAGAGCATCTCTCCGACACTGCTCTAAAAGTGTCAACAGATCCCATCTATTCCTTGCCCGTAACAGAAGAGGATACCGCACAATGAATTTTCCAAAAGATAAAGTGATTCCGCGTTATTCAGCGATAGCCGTTGTGATGACGTTGATAGGCATTCTCATCATAGGGAAGGCCACTTATATCATGACCGTTAAGAAGCCCTACTGGATGGCTGTGGCCGAACGCTTTAGAAAGGAGAATAAAGTGCTGCGCCCAACGCGTGGCGATATCCTTTCCGATGATGGGGAACTCCTGGCGGCTTCAATTCCAGAATATAAGATGTATTTCGACTTTATGTCGTCTGAAAAAGATTCGGCGCGCCGCATCAAAGACCAGTTTCGTCGAGATACATTGCTTCAGAATCATATAGACGAGATTTGTCAGGGCTTACACAAAATATTCCCTGATGTAGAGCCTGCCGAAATGAAAAAACATCTGGCGGAAGGGCGAGAAAAACAGCGCATGAATTGGCCTGTGTTGAAACGTCGTGTTTCTTACATTGAATATCGCCGTGTGAAGCAGTTGCCCGTGTTCTGTAAACCCGATTATTACGGCGGTTTCCATGTAGAAAAATTTGAGACGCGTAAGAATCCTTATGGGAATCTTGCAATTCGCACAGTGGGCGACCTCTATAAGGGGAAAGATTCGGCCCGCAGTGGTTTGGAACTTTATTTCGACAAGACATTGCGCGGAGTTCCAGGGCGTTATCATCGACAAAAGGTGCTCGATCACTATTTGAGTATTGTGGATCAGCCAGCTCAAAACGGTTATGACGTGCAAACCACGCTCAATGTGCAGATGCAGGACATTTGCGAAACAGCTCTTCGCGACCAGCTCAAACATATCAAAGCACAGAATAACGGCAAAGTGCATTTTGGCGTTTGTATCTTAATGGAAGTGGCCACGGGCGATGTGAAAGCCATTAGTAGTCTAACGCAACTTGGTGATGGTTCATTTATGGAGATACAGAACAAAGCCGTTAGTAACCTCATGGAACCAGGCTCTGTGTTTAAGCCTATGTCGTTCCTCGTGGCATTTAATGATGGCTATCTCCATCTCAATGACCCCGTTTATGTGGGGGGAGGCGTTGTTGATATGTATGGACGTAAGATGAAAGACCACAACTGGCGCTCTGGCGGATATGGCAGTATGGTGGCGCGTCAGTGTATCCAATACTCCTCCAATGTTGGTGTGAGTTATTTTATTGATAAGTTCTATCGTAATCAGCCTGAGAAGTTTGTCGATGGTATTATGAATACGGGAGTGGGCGATGACCTGCATTTGCCTATTCCAGGTTATGCCAAACCGCGCATCATTGGACCGAGACAAAAAGGAGAATATTGGGCAAAGACTGACCTCCCTTGGATGAGTATAGGTTATGTAACGCAGATTCCACCCATCTCCACGTTGGCTTTCTATAATGGTATTGCCAATAATGGTAAGATGATGAGACCGCGTTTTGTCAAAGCCATTCTTAACAACGGCGAACCTGTACAAACTTTTGAACCTATCGTACAGCGAGAACACATGGCTAAAGAAGAGGCAGTGCGTGACGTACAAACCTGTTTGCGCGAAGTTGTGACACTCGGAGTGGGTAAGAAAGCTGCATCGAAGCTTGTTTCTATAGCAGGAAAAACGGGTACAGCACAGGTGTGGACTTCCAACGGCCGAACAACGGCCTATCTCGTATCTTTTGCTGGTTTCTTCCCCTTTGAGAATCCGAAGTACTCTATGATTGTTTGTGTGAACAAGGATGGAGCTGCTGGTGGAGCTATCGACTGTTGCCCTGTCTTTAAGCGAGTGGCCGAAAGCATAATGGCGCTCGACCGTAAGTCCGATTACCGAACAGCACGTGATACTAACAACATTGCTTCTCCTGTTGTATGTTCTGGAGATATTGTTGCAGCTCAACACGTATTAGATGAGCTAAATGTTAAGGTGAACAATAGTTTAGCGAAAGAAAACGAGAGCGTCGTATGGGGTTCTTCAAATACGCAGCATGATGGTGTTGCGCTTGATCGTACCGTGACAGCTTCTAATACAGTTCCAGATTTGCGTGGCTATGGTTTGCGCGATGCTCTCTTCCGTTTAGAGCAAATGGGGTTGAAAGTGCGAGTTGTCGGAGTGGGGCGTGTAACCAGTCAAAGTCTGCTTCCAGGTTATATTTTTAAGAAGGGCGAAACTATCTCCCTGACGTTGGGAGATGGGAAAGCGAATGTGGAACAGACCGATAGTATTCGTAAGATAGAAGAGCAACGTGCTCAAAAAGAGCAAAGTGGGCAAGATAGTGTACAACGCTCTACTCAAGCGGAACAAACGCCTTCCACTACGTCTTCTGTGAAGAAAACGGTTACAACGACAGAGAAGCCTGCACCGTCAACTCCCAAGAAAGAACAAAGTAATAAGAAAAATCAGAAAGAGGCGATTGCTAAGCCTAAAGAAAAGAATCAGCCCGACAGATCTTCCAAGGATAAGAACAAGAAAGATAAGCCTAAGGAGCCAGCGTTGAAGCCCAAAGGAAATACGGCAAAAACGAAGGAGCAGACTACAAAGCCGAAGGCGAAAACAACTCAATCGAAGGAAACGACAACTAAGTCGAAAAACTCGACAACGTCCTCTTCGAAAGACAAGAAAACAACCGACAAAAAGAAAAAATAAAAAGATATGAAACTTACCGACGTTTTAGTAAAAGTTCAGCCTCTTGAAACGAAGGGGAATATGGACATAGAGATTACTGGCGTACAGATGGACTCTCGCAAAGTGAAGAAAGGAGACCTCTTCATTGCTGTGAAAGGAACGCAGACCGATGGTCACGCCTTTATATCTAAGGCTCTCGAATTGGGAGCTATTGCCGTATTGCAAAGCAATGAGTTGTCCGCTGAACTGTTGGAGGGCGTGACTTACGTTCGCGTTGCCGACACAGAAGATGCCGTCGGGAAAGTGGCTACAGAGTTTTTCGGCGATCCCAGTCGCAAGTTGCAACTTGTTGGCGTAACGGGAACAAACGGAAAAACTACTATAGCCACGGTTCTCTATAATATGTATCGCGCCTTCGGGCACAAGGTGGGACTTTGTTCTACGGTGTGCAACTATATTGACGACCAAGCGGTACCTGCCGACCATACCACGCCAGACCCCATTACGCTCAACGAACTTTTGGCGCGTATGGTTGAGGCTGGGTGTGAATATGCTTTCATGGAGTGCTCTTCTCACGCTATTCAGCAGAAGCGTATCGGTGGACTTCACTTTGTAGGAGCTCTTTTCACCAATCTTACGCGCGATCACTTGGATTATCATAAAACCTTCGAGAACTATCGCAATGCTAAGAAAATGTTCTTCGATGGGCTTGATAAAGACGCTTTTGCCATAACCAATGCTGACGACCGCAATGGTATGGTCATGGTTCAGAATACGAAAGCAACCATTAAAACTTATTCCACTCGCACAGTTGCAGACTTCAAGGGGCGCATTCTCGAAGAATCTCTCGAGGGAATGCTTCTCGACATTGATGGTCGCGAAGTAAGCGTGCGCTTCATCGGTCGTTTCAACGTGAGCAACCTGCTCGCTGTTTATGGTGCTGCCATTATGCTGGGCAAAGAGCCACAGGAGGTGTTGCGCGTGATGTCTACTCTTCATCCCGTCAATGGCCGCTTCGAAGCCATTCGCTCAAAGGATGGGGTGAGTGCAATTGTCGACTATGCTCATACGCCCGATGCACTTATCAATGTGCTTACTACTATCAACGAAATCGTAAAGGGAAAAGCCAGCGTTATCACAGTGTGTGGGGCTGGCGGTAATCGCGACAAAGGCAAACGCCCCTTGATGGCGCAAGAAGCAGCCAACCGAAGCGACAGAGTTATCATCACCAGCGACAATCCTCGTTTTGAAGATCCGCAAGATATCATCAACGATATGCTCGCTGGCCTCGATGCGGACCAGAAGAAGAAAGTAATCTCTATCGTAGACCGCCGCGAAGCCATTCGTACGGCAGCGATGATGGCTCAGCCAGGTGATGTTATCCTCGTGGCAGGAAAAGGTCACGAACCCTATCAAGAAATCAAGGGCGTGAAGCATCATTTCGATGACCACGAAGAGATTCGTGCCGCTTTTGGTCTAGAATAAATCTATGAAAAAACCACAAAAAGAATAGAATCATTATGTTGTACTATCTCTTTCGCTTTTTAGAGAATTATGGTGTCCCAGGTTCAGCCATGTGGAGCTATATCTCTTTCCGCTCCCTGTTAGCCTTGATGTTGGCTTTAGTTATCTCAGCTTGGTTCGGAGAGTACTTCATCCGCTGGATGAAGCGCCACAATATCAGTGAGACGCAGCGCGACGCCAGTATCGACCCCTTCGGAGTGCAGAAGCTCAATGTGCCCTCTATGGGAGGTATCATCATTATCATTGCAACGCTTGTACCCGCCTTGCTCTTAGGGCGTTTGCGCAATATTTATATGATAATGATGCTCGTGTCTCTCGTATGGTTCGGCCTCTTGGGTTTTTGGGACGATTATATTAAGATTTTTAAGAAAAACAAGGAAGGTCTGTCTGGCCGCTACAAGATAGTGGGGCAAGTGTTGATAGGTCTCGCCATTGGTCTTACGCTCTATTTTAGTCCGGATGCCGTGATTCGTGAAAATGTAGAGACGCGCACTGTCAACAATGTAACAGTTATAACCCATAAGAGTCGGCCCGTAAAATCTACGCAAACTACGATTCCGTTTGTCAAAGGTAACAACTTTGACTATGCGCGGGTCACCTCCTTCTTGGGAGAACACAAGCAAGCCGCAGGTTGGATTCTTTTCGTTATCGTTACTATTTTTGTGATAACGGCCGTTTCCAACGGGGCCAACCTCAACGATGGTATGGACGGTATGGCTGCTGGAAACTCAGCCATTATCTGCATAGCATTGGGTATATTGGCGTATGTATCCAGTCATATTCAGTTGGCCGGCTACTTAAATATCATGTTCATTCCTGGTTCTGAAGAGTTGGTGGTGTTTATTTGTGCCATGGTTGGAGCCCTCATTGGTTTTCTTTGGTACAATGCCTATCCCGCTCAAGTCTTTATGGGCGACACTGGTTCGCTTGCCATTGGCGGCGTTATTGGTGTGATGGCCATTATCATCCACAAGGAATTGCTACTCCCCATTCTGTGTTTCATTTTCTTTGTAGAAAGTTTGAGCGTCATTTTGCAAGTGGAGTATTTCAAGTTGGGAAAACGGAAAGGGCTTGTTCAGCGCATCTTTAAGCGCACACCTATTCACGATAATTTCCGTGTGTTGCCCTCACAGCTCGACCCGAAATGTTCCTATGTATTCAAAAACTGGCCACGCGGAGCTTGGCATGAGAGCAAAATTACGGTGCGCTTCTGGATTACAACAATCCTTTTGGCCACTGCTACTATTATAACCTTGAAAATTCGATAAAAACTGCAACAAGTATAAAGTGTTTACGACGATGCGTTTAGTTGTGTTGGGAGCCGCCGAAAGTGGCGTGGGCGCTGCCGTATTGGCCCAAAAGAAAGGATACGACGTTTTTGTTTCCGATATGGGAACGATAAAGGATAGTTACAAAAGACTTCTCGACAGCTATGGCCTGCCTTGGGAAGAAGGGCATCATTCCGAAGCGTTGATACTGAACGCCGATGAAGTGGTGAAGAGCCCTGGTATTCCTGATACAGCACCAATGATTCAGAAAGTAAAGGCTGCCGGTATTCCTGTTATTTCCGAAATAGAATTTGCAGGACGCTATACCAATGCAAAGACCATTTGCATCACGGGCTCAAATGGAAAGACCACTACCACGTCTCTCATCTACCACATCCTGCAGAAGGCTGGCTACAATGTAGGCTTGGCGGGCAACATTGGTAAGAGCTTTGCGCTGCAAGTGGCCGAGGGAGAGCACGAATGGTATGTCATCGAACTTAGCTCTTTTCAGTTGGACAATATGTACGACTTCCGCGCCGATATTGCTGTCCTTCTGAATATTACGCCCGATCATCTCGATCGCTACGACTTTAAGATGCAAAACTATGTCAATGCCAAGATGCGAATCTTGCAGAATCAGCGACCGGAAGATACTTTCATCTATTGGGCGCAGGACGAATGGGTTCCCAACGAACTGCATAAATACAACTCACCAGCGCGTATGCTTGAGTTTAGCGATACACCGAAAGAAGGGGCGGTGGCTTATGAGGAAAATAACCTATTAAAAATCTCGCAGCCTATTTCTTTTGAGATGGATGCCGACGAACTTTCTCTGCCAGGTTTACACAATCTCCGCAATTCAATGGCTGGAGCGCTCGCTGCTCTTTCGGCAGGCGTAGCTCCTGAGGTGGTGCGCGAAGGTCTGAGCGATTTTCCTGGTGTGGAACATCGTTTGGAGAAAGTTTGCGATGTTGCCGGCGTACATTATATAAATGATTCTAAAGCCACCAACGTGGATGCTTGCTATTGGGCACTTGCTGCCATGCGAACCCCTACAGTACTCATTCTTGGAGGTAAGGATAAGGGCAACGACTATAATGAAATTGCCGAATTGGTCAAAACAAAATGTAGAGCCCTTGTCTATCTCGGTGCCGACAATAAGAAGCTTCACGATTTCTTTGATGGTTTCGGTTTGCCTGTGGAAGATACCCACTCTATGGCCGATTGTGTGAAAGCTTGCGCCCGTTTGGCTCAAAAGGGCGATACGGTATTGCTCTCACCCTGCTGCGCAAGTTTCGATCTCTTCCATAATATGGAAGATCGCGGTGAGCAGTTCAAGGCGCGCGTAAGAGAGTTGGCCTAACAATGTTCAACCTTTAGTCATTGCAGAACGTGAATAAAATCAAGAACCTCTTTAAGGGCGATCCCGTCATTTGGATTATATATTTCTTCCTCTGTGTCATCTCTTTGGTGGAAGTATATAGTGCGGGTAGCTCGTTGGCATACAAAAACGGCAGCTTTTGGGTTCCGCTCACCAGTCAGGCTATGTTTCTCGCTGTGGGAACTATGGTGGTCATTTTCTTCCATTCCATACCCTGCCGCTTCTTTCGCGCATTCCCCATTTTCTTATATCCGGTGAGCGTCTTTTCTCTCTTACTCGTGGGGGTCATTGGTGCCACCACGAATGGAGCTCAACGTTGGATTGATTTAGGCATCTTCCAGTTTCAGCCTTCGGAGTTGGCAAAGGGAGCGGTTATCATGTCGGTAGCTTTGATATTGGCACAGACGCAGCGCGAGAATGGAGCACACAAAAATGCTTTTAAACTCATTGTTGGATTAGCTGTTCCCGTGGTTTTCCTGATAGCTTTTGACAATATCTCAACTGGCGCATTGCTGCTGGGGGTTGTATTGCTTATGATGATCATTGGGCGTGTGCCGTGGAACCAGATAGGAAAATTTCTGGGCTTTTGGGCCATATTGATAGCCCTTGTCGTGGCAATTGTGGCTGTTGTTCCTTCAGATAGTGCTTTCTATAAATTGCCGGGCACAGGACGTATGAAAACGGCCAAGTCGCGCATTGAAACAAAACTCAATAATAACGACAGAGAAATTCTTCCTGAGGATTACGACATCGATAAGAACGCTCAGGTGGCCCATGCTAATATCGCTATCGCGTCTTCTAATTTTGTGGGCAAAATGCCTGGCAACAGTGTAGAGAGAGATTTTCTCAGTCAGGCCTATTCTGATTTTATCTATGCCATTATCATTGAGGAAACAGGCCTATGGGGTGGACTCTTGGTGGTGTTTCTCTATGTGGTTCTGCTCTATAGAGCGGGGCGCATAGCCAAGAGGTGCGAGAGCAATTTTCCTGCCTTTCTGGCCATGGGGATTGCCCTGCTCTTGGTTTGCCAAGCCGTCCTCAATATGCTGGTAGCTGTTGGATTATTCCCTGTAACGGGTCAGCCGCTGCCGATGATTAGTCGTGGTGGTACTTCCACGCTCATCAATAGCTTCTATATCGGTGTGCTGCTCAGTGTGAGCCGTTATTCTCGTAAGAACGATGTAAAAGCAACGCCTGCTGAACTCAGCGGAGAAACTCCAGAGAAGCGAAAGGTGAACCCTGGGCTCCAACCTGCTGCTGCCAAATAACACAGTTTCCTAACCATTCCGCACGCCTTATGCAACGCATTCTCTTCTTCTTGCTCCTTTTGCCGCTTTTCTCCTTTGCGAACGACAAGCGCGTAAAGGTGCGCTTCGAAACTACAGCCGGCCCATTCACGGTAGTGCTCTTCAATGACACACCTCTTCATCGCGATAATTTCTTGAAGCTCGTGAATGATGGCTATTATAATGGTACGAAATTCCATCGTGTCATTGCCAATTTTATGGTGCAAGGTGGCGACCCGCAAACCCGCAATGAGGCCACAGCCACACAAGAAATAGGAGAGGGAGGACCTGGCTATACGCTGCCCGCTGAAATCTTTCCTGTTGGCGATGCTGGGCACCCCAAGCGTCCGCTCCACTATCATGTGCGCGGTGCGCTGGCCATGGCGCGCGAAGGTGATGATGTCAATCCCGAGCGCAGGAGTGCTGGTAGCCAGTTCTATATTGTTTGGGGCACAACCTTCACACCTGAAAATCTTATGAAGCGTTGGCAACGCGTGCAACAAGCCGTTGGCGATAGTGTGGCTTTGCCCGATTCCGTCCGCGACCTCTATTATTTCACGGGAGGCACTCCTCATCTCGACGGTCAGTACACCGTCTTCGGAGAAATCTTCAGCGGCTTGCCCGTGATTGAGGACATTCAGGCCGTTCCTACCAATCCTGAAAACAATCGCCCTTTAGATGATATTATGATTATCCGAGCCTACGTCAAGGAGTGATAACTCACTATTCAGACTATTCAGTCCCCACTGTAAAATATTTCCTTCAAACGCGATAGCCCTCTGAGGTCTGTCGCGTTTTGTTTTTCCCTTTCTCAATACATTTCTGCTTCTTGCCATAGCACTTTTAGTGGCGGTTCTTTTTTGTTGTTTTGATAGTCTGTAATTATTTGTTTTTCAGCGAAGTAGTAGGACATAAAAATACAATAAGGATATTCGCTGACATCCTTATTGTGTCAGCTGACTTCCTTATTGCGCAGGCTGACGCTATAAGGATATTTTTGGCTATAATAATCAATCTTTTTGTCCTTAACTTATTGTGCTCTATCATCTGTATATTTGTGAATTCTCTCTGTAAAGAAAAATGACAGTATTTTTGGATGGATGAAGAGGATTGTAATGAAACTGAAATTCACTTTTAAAGCCTCGATGGATGCTTTTTCTTTACTCCTTCCACTCTTTTTATAAAAAATATGTAACTTCGCATATAATAAATATAAGCGTTATGCTGAATAGACATCACCTCTCAGTCCTCATTCCTGAGCAAGCAAAGAAGTATGGCGATCGTACGGCTATGACCTATCGCTGTTATGAGCAGAACCGTTGGCTGCCGATCTCTTGGAATCAATTTTCGGCAAAAGTGACGGCCGTTAGTCGTTCGCTGTTGGCTCTCGGAGTAGAGCGCCAAGAGCGCATCGCTATCTTCTCGCAGAATAAGCCCGAGAGCTTATTTGTGGCTTTCGGTGGTTATGGCATCCGTGCTGTTTCCATTCCTTTTTATGCCACCTCCAGTGGGGCGCAAGTCATCTATATGATGAACGATGCAGAAGTGCGCTATCTTTTTGTGGGAGAACAACAGCAGTACGACACTGCTGCCGATGTGATTCATCAGTGCAACAACATTCAGCGTATTATCATTTTCGATCGTCATGTGCGTCGCCGCGAATCTGATGGTTTTTCCATCTATTTTGACGAATTTCTCCAGTTGGGAGAAGTGGGCAACTACGACAAAGAGATTGAGCAACGCAAGAGCGAGGCATCGTTCGACGACATGGCCGATATCCTCTATACCAGCGGTACAACGGGCAATTCCAAAGGTGTTATCCTGACCTATGCTATGTACGATGAGGCTGCTATTCGCAATGATGAGAATCTGCCTCTTAGTGATAAGGATGTTGTGCTCAACTTCTTGCCTTTTACTCACGTTTTTGAACGTGCATGGTCCTACTTGTGTCTGGGTGAAGGAGCACAGTTAGCTATCAATCTCCGACCGACGGATGTACAGCAGTCGATGCAGGAAGTTCACCCCACTTGTATGGCGGCAGTTCCACGCTTCTGGGAAAAGGTGTATCAAGCTGTTCAAGAAAAAATTGCAAAAGCTTCTTTGGTCGAACGTAAGTTGATGCAGAATGCTTTAGATACAGGTATGAAGTATTGGGCCGATTATGCTTCAAAAGGGAAAACGGCACCATTAGGGCTTTCCTTGAAGTATAAACTCTATGACCGTACGATTTATAAACTCGTTCGAAAAACGCTTGGACTTGAAAATTCTAATTTCTTCCCCACAGCGGGAGCTGCCGTTAGTCCAGAGGTGGAGAAGTTTGCACATGCCGTAGGTATCTATATGCTGGTGGGCTACGGCCTAACAGAGTCGACAGCTACAGTGAGCAACGACCATAAGGGTGAACGTATGACAATCGGCTCTGTGGGACAACCCATAAAGGGACTTGAAATTAAGTTTGGAGAGAACGACGAAATCCTTCTGCGCGGCCGAACTATCACCCCGGGCTATTATCGTAAAGACAATACAACCCGAGCTGCTATTGACGAAGATGGCTGGTTTCACACCGGCGATGCAGGTTATATGAAAGATGGTGAGCTCTATCTGAAAGAGCGCATAAAGGATCTCTTCAAAACAAGTAATGGAAAATACATCGCACCGCAGATGATAGAATCCAAAATGGCAATAGATCGATATATTGAACAATGTGTCATCGTGGCCGATAAGCGTAAATTTGTGAGTGCTCTGATTGTTCCTAATTACAAACTGTTGGAGGAATTTGCCATCAAGGAAGGACTTATCTATAACTCGAGGGCAGAATTGTGTCAGAATGCGAAAGTGATGAAATTTATTGCTGATCGTATCGACACGTTGCAACAAGATTTAGCGCATTATGAGCAAATCAAACATTTCGTACTGATGCCCGAACCTTTCACCGTGGAGGGCGGCGAACTTACAAATACGCTCAAGGTGAAACGTAATGTGGTTTACCAACGCTATGCGGAAAAGATCGAAGAGATCTATCGTAAGGCCGAATTGCAATACGCCCACTAATGGCATTTATTTATTAACTTTGCAGTTGATAAACGAAAGAAAATAAGAATCTTGTCCGACTTATAACTGAATAATGATTACTTCAGAACAACTCAAAGAAACTCAAGATCGTGTGGAAGCTCTCCACCGTTACCTCGACATTCCCGCTAAAGAAATGCAGCTGGCGGAAGAGAAAATTCGTACCCAAGACCCTGACTTCTGGAGCGATGCTAAACGCGCAGAAGAACAGATGAAAAAGGTTAAAGGTATCGAAAAGTGGGTGACGGGCTACAAAGAAGTGAAAACAATGATCGATGAACTGGCCTTGGCGTTCGATTACTACAAGGAGGAGTTGGTCACGGAGGAAGAAGTGGACGCTACCTATGCTAAAACGATAGAATCAATCGAGGCGCTCGAACTCAAGAATATGCTTCGTGAGGAAGAGGACAGTATGGACTGCGTTTTGAAAATCAATTCTGGAGCAGGAGGCACAGAGGCGCAGGATTGGGCCAGTATGCTGATGCGTATGTATTTGCGCTATGCGGAAGCCAATGGCTATAAGGTGCGTATTTCCAACCTTCAAGAAGGTGACGAAGCAGGTATCAAGACTTGCACCATCGAAATGGAGGGCGACTATGCCTATGGATACTTGAAGAGCGAAAATGGTGTGCACCGCCTGGTGCGTGTTTCACCCTATAATGCACAGGGAAAACGTATGACCAGCTTTGCCAGCGTCTTCGTTACACCGTTAGTCGATGACAATATAGAGGTGGAAGTAGATCCTAGCAAAATCAGTTGGGACCTCTTCCGAAGCGGTGGTGCTGGTGGACAGAACGTCAACAAGGTGGAAACTGGTGTGCGCTTGCGCTACCAATACACAGACCCTGATACAGGCGAGACGGAGGAAATCCTCATTGAGAATACGGAGAGCCGAAAGCAGCTGGAGAACAGAGAGAACGCTATGCGACTCCTTCGCTCCCAACTCTACGACCGTGCCCTTCAGAAAAGAAGAGAGGCGCAGGCAGCTATTGAGGCTGGCAAAAAGAAAATCGAATGGGGTAGCCAGATTCGAAGCTATGTGTTCGATGATCGCCGCGTGAAAGACCATCGCACTGGATTCCAAACTAGTGATGTGCAGGGCGTAATGGATGGTAAGCTGGATGGCTTTATCAAGGCTTACCTCATGGAATATGCTGGTACGGAAAATAAAGACTGAAATATATCTAACAAATACTAACTATTATCCTTTATACTATGAGCGAAAAAAAGAAACTAAAGAAGCAGGTTCGCGATGCGAAGCAAGAACGGCAAGCTCGCCGTATTGTTAATGGTATCTTTATTGGCCTGATTGTTATAGTGGTATTGTCTCTTGCTTTATTCTCTTTCTTAGCAAATTGACGTATGCCGCTTGAGATTGAACGTAAATTCCTCGTGGCCGGCGACTACAAATCGTTGGCCACGAGCCATTCTCGAATCATTCAGGGATATATCTGTTCGGGGAAGGGCCGTACCGTGCGTGTTCGTTTGCGCAATGAACAGGGATTTCTGACGATTAAAGGACCAAGTCGGAATAATGGATTGTCGCGCTACGAATTTGAAAAGGAAATTACAAAGGATGAAGCGTTCTCGCTGATGATGCTCTGTGAGCCGGGGATAGTAGATAAAACGCGCTGGCTAGTTCCAGTTGGCAATCATGTCTTTGAAGTCGATGAGTTTCATGGCGATAACGATGGATTGGTGGTGGCAGAGGTGGAACTAAAAAGCGAAACCGAATCCTTTGAACACCCCAGTTTTTTGGGAGCGGAAGTTACCGGCGATAGCAAGTACTATAATTCTTCGCTGCGTATCTATCCATATAAAGATTGGAAAAAATAATTCTTTATAAGAGTTCTTCTAATTAACGTGAGTTCGACGAATTCAGAACAATGCAAGCCGTGTATCAATAGTCCTTTGTACATTGATACACGGCTTCTTTGGAAACAGACAATAGGCAGCAATGGCCCCTAATAAGTTGACGA
>ERZ772909.537-NODE-537-length-23146-cov-3.388766_pt1 | contig 23146 bp, 15 predicted proteins | sample MGYA00511137_ERZ772909 | MGnify/ENA primary metagenome ERZ772909 (study PRJEB29015, sample SAMEA2738095) | human oral metagenome | biome: human oral; feature: human-associated habitat; material: saliva | place: China | collected 2270 ... | reverse complement strand
CCATTAAATAAGCATCATATGGAATATTATACTCTGCTACTTTTTCATTTTTCTTACCATATACGATTATTCTTGGATTTACTTCACTATTTTCAACTGGCTTAATTGCTATTCTTTCAGTAACACCATATTTAGGATCAATATTTTCTTTAACATAAATATCTCTAAATTCAACTTTTCCAGATTCTGCTGTTATTATTGGAACTTGATATGGATCAAATTCTACCAATATTTGTCCTTTTTTAACTGAATCTCCATCTTTCACTTTTAAAGTGGCACCTGATGGTACTTCATATCTATATTTCCCTATAATTATTCTACCAGTTTGTGAAACAACTATTTCTTCACCTTTTTCATTTGTTAATAATGTAATGTCTTTCAATTTAACTTTTCCAGATATGTCTGCTTTATAATCTGATTGTACAGAAGCTGCAGTCGCAACACCTCCCGTATGGAAAGTACGCATTGTAAGTTGTGTTCCTGGCTCTCCAATTGATTGAGCTGCAATAACTCCTACTGCTTCCCCTTTTAAAATTTCTTTATGATTTGATAAATCTAATCCATAACATTTTCTACATACACCTTTTTCTAATTTACATGTTAAAGGTGTTCTAATTTCAACTTCTCTAATTTCTAACGCTTCAATTTTAGCATTTAATTCATCATCAATTAAAGTATTTCTAGTTGCAATAACTTCTCCATTGTGAACTAAATCTTTAGCTAAAGTTCTTCCATAAATTCTTTCACTTAATTTTTCAATCACATTTCCTGATTTAACTAAATCAGAAACTACAATTCCATGCTCACAACCACAATCTTCATGATTTACAATTACCTCATGTGAAATATCTACTAATCTACGAGTTAAATATCCTGAATCGGCAGTTCTTAATGCTGTATCCGCTAATCCTTTTCTTGCTCCGTGTGATGACATAAAGAATTCTAAAATATTAAGTCCTTCTCTAAAGTTTGCTTTAATAGGCATTTCAATAATTTGACCTTGCGTATTCGCCATAAGTCCCCTCATACCACCTAATTGTCTCATTTGTGCGATTGACCCTCTGGCACCTGAATTTGCCATCATATAAACTGGGTTAAATTCATCAAGATTGTTCATCATATCTTTAGTTACTTTATCTACTGCTTCTGACCATATAGCTACTGTTCTTCTATATCTTTCAGCATCTATAATTTCTCCAGTTTTATACAATTCATCTATTTCAGTAACCTCTTTTTCAGCTTGCTCTAAAATTCCTTTTTTAGTTTCCGGTATTTCTAAATCTTCAATTCCAACTGTAATTCCTGCTAATGTTCCATGATGGAATCCAAAATCTTTAATATCATCTATTAATTTTGAAGTTTTTTCAAATCCAAATTTTTTATATAAATCTGCAATTAATTTTCCTAATTGACCTTTACCAAAAGTTACATCATAATTTCTAACTTCTTTAGGTAACATTGTGTTAAATACTAATCTTCCTGGAGTTGTTTCAATCATTTCTCCATCAATTCTAACTTTTACAATCGCATGAGTATCTATTTGCCCAGTTTGATATGCAGTTATTAATTGATTTTTATTTGAGAATATTTTTCCTTCTCCTTTAGCACCTTTTTTATCTTTAGTCATATAATAACATCCCATAACCATATCTTGTGAAGGTACTGCTATTGGTTTTCCACTTGAAGGTGCAATTATATTATTTGTAGCTAACATTAATAATTTTGCTTCCATTTGTGCTTCTTGAGATAAAACTAAATGAACAGCCATTTGGTCTCCATCAAAGTCAGCATTAAACGCCGAACATACTAACGGATGTAATCTTATAGCTTTTCCTTCAATTAATATTGGTTCAAATGCTTGAATTGATAATCTATGTAATGTCGGTGCTCTGTTTAATAAAACAGGATGATTTTTTATAATTTCTTCAATTAATTCCCATACATTTTCATCTTCTTCTTCTACCATTTTTTTGGCAACTTTAATATTTGAAGCTAATTCTCTTTTAACTAATTCTCTCATTAAAAACGGTTTATACAATTCCAATGCCATTTTTTTAGGTAATCCACATTGATTCATTTTCAAACTTGGTCCTACTACTATAACCGATCTTCCTGAATAATCTACCCTTTTTCCTAATAAATTTTGTCTAAATCTTCCTTGTTTCCCTTTTAACATGTCTGACAACGATTTTAATTCTCTATTATTTTGAGTAACTACAGGTTTTCCTCTTCTACCATTATCAATTAATGCATCAACTGCTTCTTGTAACATTCTTTTTTCATTTTTAATTACAATTTCTGGAGCTTTAATTGACATCAATTTTTGTAATCTAATATTTCTATTTATAACTCTTCTATAAAGATCATTTAAGTCAGAAGTTGCAAATCTTCCTCCATCTAACTGAACCATAGGTCTTAAATCTGCAGGCATTACAGGTAAAACAGTTAAAATCATCCATTCTGGTCTATTATTTGAAGCAATTAAATCTCTAACTATTTTTAATCTTTTTATTGTTTTTTTTCTTTTTTGTGAAGAATTTACAGTTTCCATTTCATTTTCTAGTTCAGTTTCAAGTTCTTTTAAATCTATTTCTTCTAATAATTTTAATACACCTTCTGCTCCCATTTTAGCTGTAAATCCATTTTTATATTCTTTCTCATATAATTTATATTCTCTATCAGTTAATATCTGTCCTTTTTGTAAATCAGTTTCTCCTGGATCAGTTACAATATATCTTGAGAAATATAATACCATTTCTAATTCTTTTGTACTAATATTTAATAATAAACTCATTTTATTTGGAGTACCTTTAGAATACCAAATATGAGCTATAGGAGTAGCTAACTTAATATGACCCATTCTTTCTCTTCTAACTTTAGATGTTGTTACTTCAACACCACATTTTTCACAAGTCATACCTTTATATCTCATTCTCTTATATTTACCACACGAACATTCATAATCTTTTGATGGTCCAAATATTTTTTCACAAAATAATCCATCCATTTCAGGTTTTAATGTTCTATAATTTATTGTTTCTGCCTTTGTTATTTCTCCAAATGACCATTCTTCAATTTTTTCTGGTGAAGCTAGTCTAATTTGAATACTATCAAAATCTCTTATACTCATTAATAAGAGCCTCCTCAATACTAATTTTTAACTAATCTTAATCGTATTTAAAGTTAGTTTATTTCTATTTATATTTTAATTTTTAGTATACAATTAAGCATCTAAGTTTTTATCTAAATCTATCGTTTCTCCATCTTTATCATAAAGAGTTACATCCAATCCTAATGATTGAAACTCTCTTATTAATACTCTAAATGATTCTGGTGCATCAGCTTCAGGCATTTCTTGTCCTTTAACTATCGCTTCATAAGTTTTAGTTCTTCCACTTATATCATCTGATTTAACAGTAAACATTTCTTGTAAAATACTAGATGCTACATATGCTTCAAGTGCCCAAACTTCCATTTCTCCTAATCTTTGTCCACCAAATTGAGCTTTACCTCCAAGTGGTTGTTGTGTAACTAATGAATAAGGTCCAATCGCTCTAGCATGCATTTTGTCTTCAACTAAATGATGAAGTTTTAACATGTACATTCTTCCAACAGTTACAGGATTGTCAAATGGTTGTCCTGTTCTTCCATCAATTAATTTAACTTTTCCAGTTTTACTATATCCGGCCTGTTCTAAATACTCTTTTACATCTTGTTCTTTTGCTCCATCAAATACAGGAGTGGCAATATATTTATCTATATCTCCAATTGCTAATCCTAAATGCACCTCTAATACTTGTCCTATGTTCATACGAGAAGGTACCCCTAACGGATTTAAACATACATCTATCGGAGTTCCATTTTCTAAATGAGGCATATCTTCAACTGGTAATACTCTTGATACAACCCCTTTATTACCATGTCTTCCTGACATTTTATCTCCAACCATTATTTTTCTTTTTTCTGCTATATAAATTCTTACAACTTTGTTTACACCAGCTTTTAAGTCATCTCCATTTTCTTTTGTTAATTCTAATACATCAACAACTGTTCCTTTTACCCCATGTGGTAATCTTAATGAAGTATCTCTAACATCTTTAGCTTTTTCTCCAAAAATTGCTCTTAATAATTTCTCTTCTGCTGGAGGTTCACTTTCTCCTTTTGGTGTTACTTTTCCTACTAAAATATCATCTGGAGTAACATAAGATCCTATTCTTATTATACCATTTTCATCTAAATTTCTTAACGCTTCTTCTGATACATTTGGTATTTCTCTTGTAATTTCTTCATCACCTAATTTAGTAGTTCTAGCTTCAATTTCAAAGTCTTCAATATGTAATGATGTAAATACATCATCTTTTCTTAATCTTTCAGAAATTAAAATTCCATCCTCAAAGTTATATCCTTCCCAAGGCATAAATGCTAATAAAATATTTTTTCCTAATGCTAAATCTCCACCAGCTGTTGATGGTCCATCTGCAATTACATCTCCTTTTTTAACTTTTTGTCCTAAGTCTGCCAATGGTTTTTGATGTAAACACATTGATGAGTTAGATTTTTCAAAGTTTAATAATCTATGCGAATGTTCAATACCATCCTTATCTGTTACAACAATTTTTCTTGCATCTACATAAGTTACTGTTCCATTAACTTTTGATATAACTACTGCTCCCGAATCTATTGCAACTTTTCTTTCTAATCCTGTTCCTACATAAGGTGCTTCTGTTTTTAATAAAGGTACTGCTTGACGTTGCATATTTGATCCCATTAACGCTCTATTCGCATCATCATGTTCTAAGAATGGAATTAGCCCTGCTGATACTGACACTAACTGTTTAGGTGAAATATCTAATAAATCAACTTTTTCTTTCCCAACATGCACAATTTCTTCATTATATCTACATACAACCTCATTAGTTAAAAAGTTTCCTTTTTCATCTATAGGCGTATCTGCTTGTGCAATAAATAATCCTAATTCTTCATCAGCTGCCATATATCTAATGTCATTTACATCTGCTTTACCATTTTTCACTACTACAAATGGAGTTTCTATAAATCCATATTTATTTACTTTACCATAAGTTGTCAACGAGTTAATTAATCCAATGTTTGGTCCTTCTGGAGTTTCTATTGGACAAATTCTACCATAATGAGAATCGTGTACGTCACGCACTTCAAATCCTGCTCTTTCTCTTGATAATCCACCTGGTCCTAACGCTGATATTCTTCTTTTGTGGGCCAATTCTGCTAATGGATTTGACTGATCCATAAATTGAGATAATTGTCCACTTCCGAAAAATTCATTAATTAAAGCATTTAAAGGTTTTGTATTCAATAAACTTTGTGGTGTTAATGTAGTAATATCTTGAATAGTCATTTTTTCTTTAACCATTTTAGCCATTCTCAACATTCCACCTTTTATTTGAATAGACAATAACTCTCCAACACCTCTAACTCTTCTATTTGATAAACTGTCTATATCATCTGTGCTTCCTTCTCCTGCAAATAATCTTTTTACATATTCAATCGTTGCCATAACATCTTCTTTAGTTAAAACAATCTCATCTGCTGGAACATCTAATTTTAATCGTGTATTTATTTTATATCTTCCAACATCAGCTAAATCATATCTTTGTGGATTAAAGAACATTTGTTTTACTAACGATCTCGCACTTTCAACAGTTACTAAATCTCCAGGTCTTAATTTTCTAAATACTTCTACTACTGCTTCATCATTATTTTTTGTAGTGTCATGTATTAATGAATTTGCTATTATTCTATCTTCAGGCTTAACTTCCCAAATTACTATTTTATCTAATTTATTTTCAATTATTTTTTCAACAACAATATGATCTATTAATTCCTCAGCTTCAACAATATATTCTCCTGTTTCTTCATCCAAAATGTCTTCAACAGAAAAACTACCCTCTAATTTGGCTTTTAAAATATCATACAATTCTTCTCCTGAATATTTTGAAAAACTTTCTGATAAATTAATTTCTTTTTGTTCAAAAAATTCTTCCATAATTTCTGAATTTGTCATAAAGAAATCAACTGCTTTTAAAAATATTGTAGCTAAAACTTTCTTTCTTCTATCAATTTTTACATTTAAAATATCATTTTTATCAGTTTCAAATTCTAACCATGTTCCTTTGTACGGAATAATTTTCCCAATAAATACATCTTTTCCTGTTTGAATATTTCCTTCTTTATTAAATGTTATTCCTGGAGATCTATGTAATTGCGATACAACGACTCTTTCTGCTCCATTTATTACAAACGTTGCTTGTTCAGTCATTAGAGGTATATCTCCAAAATGAACTAAAGTTTCTTGAATTTCTTGGGTTCTTTTATTTGTCAATTTAAGTCTTACTTTTAATTGTCCCGAATAAGTTTTCCCTCTTTTTTTACATTCCAATTCATCATTTAATGGTTCATCATTATCATGAATTTCATACCATAAATATTCTAATTTTAGTAATCCATTACTTGATTCTATTGGGAAAATTTCATTAAAAATTGCTTCAAATCCCTTATTTTCTCTTTTTTGAGGCGGTATTTTTGATTGCAAGAAATCTTCATAAGAATTTACTTGAAATTCTAAAAAATGTGGCATTTCTCCTCTATCTGCTATTTTCCCAAAACTATATCTTTCAATAAGTTTACTCATTTAAAAAATTCCTCCTATACAAAGAACATAATTCTTTATTCTATTTTTATAAAAATTAATACAACAAAGAAATGTCCCGAACATTTTAAAACTCTTTGTCATTAGTGCTTTTTAAGCCCTAAACAATACCTTCTGCTTTTAATAGTGGAAAAAGACACTCTCTCTAAAAGAGTGCCTTTTACCATAATTTGGCAAGTTATTATTTTAATTCTACAGTTGCTCCTGCACCTTCTAATTGTGCTTTTAAAGCTTCTGCTTCTTCTTTAGAAACTCCCTCTTTAACTGCTTTTCCACCAGCTTCAACTAATTCTTTAGCTTCTTTTAATCCTAATCCAGTTATTCCTCTTACTTCTTTAATTACTGCTAATTTAGCTCCTCCTGGAGATACTAAGATTACATCAAATTCAGTTTTTTCTTCAACTGCTGCTGCTCCTGCTGCTGCTCCTGCAACTGCTACTGGTTGTGCAGATACTCCAAACGTTTCTTCTATTGCTTCTACAACTTCTTTTAATTCTAATACAGACATAGCTTTTAAGTCTTCTATAAATTGTTCTTTATTGAATGCCATTATTCTTAATCCTCCTATTTTTTCTTTTATTTTTATTTTTTATTTTTTTAAGTAACTATTCTGCTACTTCAACTGCTGGAGTTTCCTCCACTGCAGATACACCTGTCGCAACTTTATCAGCTAAGTTAGATAATCCAACTGCTAACATTCTTACTGGTGATAATAATCCGTAAGCGATCATTCCTAACATTTCGTCTCTTGAAGGTAATTGTGCTAACGCTTCAACTGTAGAAACATCTACTCTTTCAGATTCTAACATTCCACCTTTGATAACTAATTTATCTTTTAATTTTTTACCAAAATCAAAAACTAATTTTGAAGGTGCAACTCCATCTTCATATCCAATAGCAAATGATGTAGTTCCTTCTAATAAATCATCAAAGTTCGTTTCGATACCTACTTCTTTTAAAGCTATTTTCATTAATCTATTTTTAGCTACAAAGTATTCTACTCCTGCTTCTCTAGCATTTTTTCTTAATTCAGTATCTTCATTAACGCTGATTCCTCTATAATCAACGAATACCATTGCTTTAGCATCTTTTAATTTAGCAGTCAACTGTTGTACTGCTTCTAATTTAGATTGTGCTGGCAATTTCTTCACCTCCTCATAATAAAAACCTCTGAATCAAAAACAATAAGCCCAGAGGTTGAATATCTAACTATATATATTTATATTTTATACTGTTAAATCTTACCTCGGTAGGGTTTATAGATTTCATCTACCTACTGTCTTTGGTTATATTTCATAAATTTATTGCCAATTACACAAATTGACTCCTTTATTCTATACTATTTTTTTTCTTTTGTCAAGCTTTTTTTAAAAATTTTATATTGTCTGTAAATTGTAACTCAACGTGTCATACTTTTATGAAATATATTTTTTAATATTTTAAAATTTATATCCTATTTTTGTTATAATCTTATTTATAAAGCAGTTAAAAATTCTTCTACTTGCTTATTTAATTCTGTCAATTCTTCTATTGAAGGTCTAAATATTCCTGTATTCCAAGTATCTGCTGTAAATGTAAGTCCTACTCCTTCTCCATAAATTAAACTCATTCTCATAAAAGGTAATAATTCTGCTAAATTTCTTCTAACATTTGGTGCTTTGGGTGCCCCAGCTCCTGCAGTTATTGTAACAGGTTTTTGATGAACTGCCGATTTCCCTCTACTATTATTTGAATCTAACGATCTTGATAACCAATCTAATACATTTTTTAATATTCCAGGAATTTGTCCATTATATTCTGGCGAAAAAATCCAAATACCATCAAACTCTTGAACATATTTTCTTAATTCATTAACTTCAGAAACTCCACCATTTATTTCTAAATCTTGATTATATAAAGGTATATTTTTATAATTCAATACTTTTACTTCGGCTCTATTCCCAATTAACTGTTTTACATTTTCTGCTATTGTCTCGTGAAACGAATTTTCCCTAAATGAGCCTATTATAAATAATATTTTTTTGTTCATCTATTACTTAACTATAATTACATAAATTTTATATAACTATAATTTTCTCCTTTCTTTCATTTTTTTATTTTTCTTCCACTTAATCTAAATATACAATTATAAAAATTTATATCATTAATTAATATAATTGTCAAGCATTTGAATTTTCATCAGTTTTTATTCAATTATAAATTATTTAACGACATAAATTATTACTTAGAATTTAAAAGGATAAGAAAATTCTTATCCTCTCCATATTATTTTAAATTTATATAATTTTTAAAATCTTTTACTATATTCTATCTCCATTTTCATCAAAGAAATGTAATGCTTCTGTGTCAAATCCAAAATTATGTTCCTCTCCTGGTTCATAGTTATAATGTCCTGGCATAGTTATTACTAATGATGTTCCATCACTCAATTTAACATAAAGTGATTTTTCTTTACCTAACATTTCCACAACTTCTATAACTGCTTTGAATCTATTTTCATGTTCTTTTCCACTCATAAATCTTTCAGATCTAATACCTAATGAAACTTTTTTCCCTTCATAATCTTTCAATCTCTCTCTATCTATTTCATTAGCTTTAATTACTATTTCTTCCGAATCAGATATAAAATGCCCATTTCTAATATGACCTTCCATAATATTCATCGTTGGTGATCCTATAAATTTAGCTACAAATATATTGTTTGGTCTATTATAAAATTCTTCCGGTTTTCCAACTTGTTGAATAACACCTTTATCAAGAAGAACTATTCTTGTTGCCATTGTCATAGCTTCTGTTTGATCGTGTGTTACATATATAGTTGTAGTATCTAAATCTCTATGTATTCTTACAAGTTCTATTCTCATGTGCTCTCTAAGTTTAGCATCAAGATTAGATAAAGGTTCATCCATTAAGAATACTGCAGGTTTTCTAACAATCGATCTCCCTAAAGCAACCCTTTGTCTTTGTCCCCCTGAAATATCCGACGGTTTTGAGTATAAATATTTTTCTATTTGTAAAACATTCGCAGCTTCTAATACTCTTTCATGTATTAATCTTTTATCCATTTTACGCATAGCTAATGAAAATGCCATATTATCATATACTGTCATATGTGGATAAAGTGCATAACTTTGGAAAACCATTGCTATATTTCTATCTTTTGATGCAACTTTATTCATTACTTTATCACCAAATAACAATTCACCTTCAGTTATAGAGTTAAGTCCTGCTATCATTCTTAATAATGTTGATTTACCACATCCTGATGGCCCAAGTATTACACAAAAATCTTTACTCTCTATCTCTAAATCTATTCCTCTTATAGTAAAATCTTCTCTACCTTCATATTTTTTACCTAAATTTTTTAATTCAACCTTCATATTTTTTCCTATCCTTTCACTGATCCACTTGTTAATCCAGAAACTAATTGTTTTTGTAATACTATAAATAAAATTACTATAGGTATTGCCGTTAATAATCCTCCTGCTGCAAATACCGGTTCAAGTTTTGTTCTTTCATCTGATATTAATGAGAATAACCCTGCTGCTAAAGTATAGTTTTTAGGATTAGTCAACATTATTGCTGGCAATAAATAATCCATAAATGGTCCAATAAATGACCATAAAGCTATTATAGCAAGCATAGGTCTTGCAATTGGGAATATTATCAAACTATATACTTGCATATTTGAACAACCTTCCATTCTAGCTGCTTCATCTAATTCAGTAGATATTGAATCTATATATCCTTTAAGTATAAATGTATTCCCTGCTATTCCACCTACAGAATAAATTAGTATTAACATCATTTCCCTAGTAAAGAACGGGAAAATTGAAACTATAATTTGATGCATAGTATAGTATGCAACTATTCCTGCAAAAGCCGGTATTACTTGTATTAACATTATTGCCATTAAAGATACTCTTTTACCTTTAAATCTAAATCTTGAATAAACATAACCTGTGTACGAAACTACAAGTAATGTTAAAACAGCTGTTGCTATAGCTATAAATATTGTATTTACAACCCATCTTAAAAAATCAGTTTGTGTAAATAAAATTTTAAATTGTTTAAATGAAAATACAAATTCTTTAAAGTCTATTATTATATTTTGTTGTTGATTTCCATTAAAAGAAGAAATAACCATTATTAATAAAGGGACTATAATCAATAATGACCATAAAGTTAAAATTGCATAACTTATACCTAGTCCAACCTTACCGGCAAAATTTAAAGGGGGTTTATCTGATAAATATAAATTTGATTTTTTCTTAGCCATTATTTTTCCTCCTTAAATGCTTGAGAATTTTTAAATCCAATATATGCAAACAATATTAATCCTAGAGATATAAATACTGTAATAGCCGCTCCTACAGATTGATATTGTTTTTGTATAGTTAATTTATATATATATGAAATTAATAAATCTGTACTTCCTGCCATATTTCCATATTTACTTGGATCGAATGGCCCTCCACCATTAAATAAATAGATGATAGAGAAATTATTGAAGTTAAATGTATATTGACCTATTAATAAAGGAGCTGTTTGGAATAAAACTAAAGGTATTGTAATTTTAGATAATTTTTGCCAAACAGTAGCTCCATCTATATCTGCAGCTTCATAAAGATCAGCAGGTATCCCTTGAAGGACTCCAGTTGATAATAAGAATACATAAGAACTTCCAAGCCAAGTTTGCAATAATATTAAAGCTGTTCTTGTTAATGTTGTACTTTGTTTTATCGCCCAATCTCCACCAAATAACATCTCTAATGATTTAGTTAAAATTCCATTACTTGAACTCATTATACTAAAGAACATTATAGTTATAAATGCTGGAACTGCCCAAGGTAATAAATATATCGTTCTATATAAAGTTTTACCTTTAATTCTTTCATTATTTGCGATTAATGCAAGTCCAAATCCTACTGTTATTGCGACTGTAGTTGCTACAATTGTCCATATCATAGTCCATAAGAATATTCTCCAGAATGGTCCTCCTGCGATTCCTGTTCCTGTAATTAATAATTCATAATTTTTTAAACCTATCCATTTGAATTTAGATTGATTATTTGGATCCATTCCAGCAAATGATAGTAATATTGTAGTAAGTACTGGTAATATTACAACAAATGATAATAAAACATAAGTAATTATTGTCACTATATACGGGAATCCATCTTCTTTAACACTTTCTATTATTTCAAACTTAGTTTTAGGTCTTACACCTTTATACATATTTAACTGTACATCTTTAGCATCTTTATAAGATACTGCTACTATCGCTATTGAAAATAACATAAGTATTAATGCAACAAGTCCTTCTACCATAAAGATAATAGATTTATCTAATCTTTTACCACCTTGTGCTAATGTGATTATACCTTTTAATCCTTCACCTCTATAATTCCCATACCCTAAAGCATAAGGTATAGCTACAAAATATATAAATAAAGTCCCTATAAAGAACAATAAAGCTTTAAAGTTTTGTTTATTAAAGTATTGACCAAGTCCCGGTAAAATTAACGATGCTAAAGGGTTTAGTCTATTTATTTTTTCAACTTCTATTGGTATTTTTCTATCAAGATCAGATATATCTTGATACATTATTTTGTATTTTGCCTCAACTTCTACCTTAGATAAATAAGTTAAAACTTTAGAACGACTCTTAATAGATTCACTTGGTATCTCTAATTTTAGAACTTCTATGGTATCTTTCATTTCCATTTCTAATTGTTTAACTTGATTAATATATGCTTTTTCTGAAATTAATCCTTCTTTTTTACTTTCTTTTAATTTTTCTTTGCCTTTTTTTAATATTTTTTTTATTTCTTCAACTTTATGATTAAATTCTTTTACTTTTACATCATTGTTAGCTTTATCTAAATTTGATAATTCTTTCAATATTTTTCTTTTTTCATTTATTGATTCACTGTATAAAGAAAGTATAGAAGGTAATCTTTCTTCTTTTAATCTATTTTTTTTATACTCTAATTCAAAGTCATAGCTTATATGTTCTTTTCCTTCATAAAATTCCATTTTTCTTGAAGCTTCAAACAACTCTAATCTTAAAGCTATTTCCTTTTTATCAAATTTCCCTTTTAATTCCTGTCTTTCTTGATAAATTTTTGATTTTAATTCTTTCAAAAAAACTCTTTCTTTTTCTTGCATTTTTTCAAGTTCAATAATATAAGGATGAGTTTTTCTATCTACTTTAATATTTTCTGATAAATCTTTCAAATAAAGATTTTTTCTTTCATGTGGATTTCCTATACTGTCATAAACATATCTATCCATCTTTCTCCTCTCTCTCATTCAATAGAATGATATAAATTAAAAGAATTATTTGTAACAATAAACTTATAAAATAAAAAACATTATTTTGATAATGTACAAATATTTTAAGTAATATGTTCCCTATAATAAATAAAGACCAAACTCCTTTATAGAGTATCCCTATCCTAAATTTTTCATAAAAGATAAAATTATATACAGAAAATATTATAAATAAAACAATACCTGAAAAATAATTTAACATTTCTAATGTAATATATTCCTTTTCTGTAGCTTTTGTTATTCTTAAAAATTCATTGTATAATTCCAAATCTTTAACTAAATAAAAACTTAGCATACTTTCCGATATTATTATTCCTAAACATATAACCAAAAAAATATTTAATGTTCTTTTCTTTAATTTCATAATTTCCCTTTTTTAAAAAAAGTAAGTGCCAAGCACTTACTTTTTCATCTTATTTTAAATTAGTTAATAAAGCATTAAAGCTTGCTTGAATTTCTTTATATGCATCTTGTACAGTAGCTGGTTTCTTAGAATCCCAAGAAATTAATGAATTTTGCCAAGTATCCCATACTTGTCCCCATTCTTTAAATAATGGTCTTGCAACTGCATTATCATAACCATCTATAACAGCTAATATAACTTTTTTATCTAATTCAGGTATATTTAATTTTGCATATTCATCTTTTGAAACATTAGGCATTATTTTTCCTGTTGCAGCATATAAATCTCCTGCAAATTTAGGATTTAATAATTCTGCTATAACTGCTTGTGAAAGAGCCATTTTATCTTTATCTTCTTCGTTTCTAGAGTTAATAACTAAAGCCCATCCACCTTTCCAGTGTTTCAATTCTTTTCCTGCAAATTTAGCAGCATTTAAAGGTAATACATCAAAGTCTTCTTTTCCACTTATTTCAGTAGCTGCAGCAACTTCCCAAGGTCCTATTATTCTTACAGAACCTGTGCTTCCACCTTTAAATAATCCGTCCATAAATCCATAAACTGCTTTTGTATCGAACATAGGTAATTTTGCTTTATTTGATTTTTGCCAGTATTCAAACATTCCTTTAAACATTTCTTGTTGTTCTGGAGTTAATTTATCAAAGTCATTAGTTAAAGTTGACATAAATTTATCTCCATCTTTTCCTAACAACTCTACACCAAACGCATTAGTAACTGCTACACCATACCAAGCATTAAATAACGGTACCATAGCAACTTTTGGATCTAAAGTAGCAAAATCAATATTTTTTAAATCAACATTATTTGCAGCAGCATTTTTAGTATTTACTCCTAAAATTAATGTTTCAATATTGTATGGGAATCCAAAGTAATTTCCATTAAATTTCAATTGTCCTCCAAGACCTTTATCAAAATCTCCAAACCCTCCAATTTTATCTCCTAACGCTTTAGCATCAAATGAAGCTAATACATCTTTACTTACTAATCCTTCCATTCTATCTAAAGGTACAGTAAATACATCCGCTACATCTGCATTAGTTGAATCTGTTTTATCGATTATATCGATATGATCAAACGATGGTTTAACCATCAAATTAATTTTAGCATCAGGATTTTTTTCTTTAACCCTTGCAACAGCCGCTTCATAATACGGTTTCCACGCTTCTTCTACTTGAACAGAAATTTCACCTTTCAATCCAGTCGCTGGTTGTTCTGCTGCTGCTTCTTTTTTAGCACCACATGATAATAGTAAACCAAACATCAAAATTGTTCCGATAACACATTTTTTCAAATTCATAATCTTCCACCTTCTATATTTATAATTTATGCAATCGCTTACAGTAATATATTTTACCCTGATTTTTTTGAATGTCAATACCTATTTATATTTTTTTTTATTATTTTACTTTTTTTCTAAAATAACACAGTTATATCTCGAAATTTTAAGCAATTTATCTATTAAAATATTAGTATTTTCTTTTTTAAAATTACTAAATATAATTTCATAATTTCCACTCTCAATCTCAAAATTCATTGCTTTGTCAGAACTATTAACAATTACAAAAATTTTATCATCTAAAGAATACATTAAACCTCTATCAGTAAATTTTAATAATTTAAATTTCTTCTCTATTTCTTCAAAACTATTCAACTTAAATAAAGATGTTTTTTTCCTATATGCTATTAAATTTGATATATATTCTATACAATCATTAAAACTATTTGCTCTATCAAAATCAAATTTATTTATTTCATCTGATAAGTTATACGAATTTTCATGACCTAATTTTGTTCTAAAGAATTCTTGACCTGCATGTATAAATGGTATCCCTTGTGATAGAAGTACCATAGTTGTAGCAATATTTTGCATTTTTATTCGATCATCTAAACTATCCTTTGTATTAGTTATATTAAAATGATCAAACACAGTATTATTATCATGGGCTTCAACATATTGTATTAATTGATTTGGTGCAATATATTTTTTTAAATTAATACCTCCTTTTATAGAATTTATTAATCGTTCATTCGATTTTCCACCATTTGCAAATCCTTGACCCAATTTTTCAAAAGTACTTCCTCTTAAAGTATCCCGTGTATCATCGCTAAAAAAAGCAATTCTTGGCATTTTATGTGCATTCAATTGATTAGCTTTTTTTTCTTTGTCAAGATTTGTATTCAAATCCCAACCTTCTCCAAGAATTATTATCCCTTCATCTATTTCATCTAGTTTTTCTCTTATTTCATTCATTGTGTCAACATCAAGTATACCCATAAGATCAAATCTAAATCCATCAAGTTTAAATTCATTAGTCCAGTAAAGAATGCTATCTACAATATATCTTCTTACCATAGGATTTTCACTAGCTACATCATTTCCACAGGCACTTCCGTTAGAAAATTCTCCATTTTCATAAAATCTAAACGCATCTTTTTGCATTGTCTTCCAAAGACTGTGACTCATAGCATCAAATACATGATTATATACGACATCCATTATTACCCTTATACCATTTTCGTGTAAAACCTTTATCATTTTTTTTAATTCTTTAATTCTAGTATATGGATTGTATGGATTTGTTGAAAATGACCCCTCAGGCACATTATAATTTACTGGATCATATCCCCAGTTATATTTTTTTTCTGGATATTCTTCATCTACTGAATCTTCAGAAAAATCATAGAACGGTATTATTTGAACATGTGTTATTCCTAATTTTTTCAAATAATTTAATTGTTTATCTTCTATTACTCCTAAAAACTTCCCTTTATTTACCGCATCTTGTGTAAAATCTCTAATTGATATTTCATAAATTATTGCATCAAGTGGATTTTTGAAACTTTCCATTCTTTCAAAATTTTCAATTTGAGCTTTCTCTCTATCTATTATTATTCCTCTACCACTATTTACCTCACAAGCTATAGCATATGGATCTGTTGTAATATATCTTTCATCTTCTGTAAATACTTGATATTGGTATCTCTTTCCTTCAAAATCTCCGGGTAAAACTTGTTGAAATAAACCTATTTCTGTAATTTTTTCCATACCATAAATTTTTTGACCTATTATCAAATCTACATTTATAGCATTAGGTGCATATAGTTTAAATTCTGTATATTCTTTATTGTACTTTACTCCAAGTTCTCCATTATATATCTTATATTTCATCTTTTCTAGCCTCCTTATTTAATCTTGAATAAGTTTTTGTTAAATCGTAAATTCTGTCACTCAATTCTTTAGTTAAATTTTCTTTTTTTATACGCCAAGACCAGTTACCAAGCGTTGCAGGTGTATTCATACGACCTTCATCTCCTAGTTCTAAAAAATCTTGAATTTGAGCTATAGCCATATTAGCAACTGAACTCCACGCCGCTCTTATAAATCCTAACACATAATCTTTTTCATCTGTTAAATGAAGATATTTTTTAGCAAATTCAACTTCCTTTTTATTTGCCTTTTCAAACCAAGATTTAACTGTATCACTATCATGAGTTCCTGTATATACAGCCCAATTTCTTTCTATTTGATGAGGTATAAAATCACTTTCATTATTAGGATCAAATGCAAATTGAAGCATTTTCATTCCAGGAAATCCTGTTTTTTCTCTAAATTGTACCACTTCTACTGTAGTATATCCTAAATCTTCTGCGACTATTTTTATATCCCCTAATTTTTCTTTTACTTTCTCAAAAAGTGCTTCACCTTCTGCTTTAACCCATTCTCCATTTCTAGCATCTTCGTCATATTTTGGAACTGCCCAATATGATTCAAATCCTCTAAAGTGATCTATTCTTAAAACATCTACATATTTTAAAGTTTTTTCTATTCTATTTATCCACCATTTAAAGTCTTCTTCTTTATGTTTTTTCCAATCATATATTGGATTACCCCATTTTTGTCCTCCTGCACTAAATCCATCTGGTGGACAACCTCCAACTTTATCTTTTATGAATAATTCAGGATTTTTCCATACTTCCATACTATCTGGAGCAACATATATCGGCATATCCCCTATTACTTCTATTCCTAAACTATTAACATAATTTTTCCAAGATGTATATTGTTCAAAAAACTTAAATTGTAAAAACTTATGATAATTTATTCTATCTTCTAATTCTTTAGAATATCTATTCATCGCTTCTTCTTCTCTATTTTTAATATCACTAGGAAAATCTTCAAACGAAACATTCCCAAAATGTTCTTTAAGTGCCATAAAAAGTGAATAATCTTCTATCCAATCAAAATTTTCATTTAAGAAATCAAAATACTTTTCATTATCTTTACTACTCTTTTTAAAATTTTCATAAGCAATACCTAAAACTATATTTCTAGTGGTATATATTTTACCAAAATCAACTCTTTCTCTATCATTACCGTAATCTAAATTTTTAAAATCCTCTTCTTTTAAATATCCTTCTTTAGCTAGAATTTTAAAATCTATAAAATATGGATTCCCAGCAAAAGATGAAAACGATTGATATGGAGAATCACCATACCCCGTAGGTCCTATCGGTAATATTTGCCAATAACATTGACCTGCTTCTTTTAAAAAATCTGCAAATTTATATGCTTCTTCTCCTAAATTACCTATACCATACTCACTCCATAGTGATGATATATGCATTATTATTCCACTTTTTCTTTCTTTGTTTATATCTTTATAATTATACTTATCCATATGACTCCTATCTTTTTATTATTTCACTTTCAACTACTATATAATTAGATTTTAATTCCTTTTCTTCTATTTTACTTGTTAATAAATATACCGCACCCTTAGCTAATTTATCATATTTAATGTCAACCGTTGTAAATTTATAATTCAAATAACTTCTTAATTTTGAATTATTAAATCCTGTTACCTCTATATCTATATCTAAATTATCTACTGCCTTTTTTGCTCCTATAGCCAATATATCATCCGTTGTTATAATAGCATCAATTTTATCTATGTTTTTATAGTTTTTAACATTAACATAAGCTAAATCTGAACTAAATTCAGAAAGTGATAACACATTCTTTTTTTCAATAGTTATTTTATTCTTTTTTAACGCCTCAATATATCCTTTTTTCCTATAAACAGATACACTCATATCACTTGGACCAGAAATAAATAATATATTTTTCTTACCTTTTTTTATCAAATCATTTGTTATATCAAAACATGATTTTATGTTATCATTATCTATCCAAAGCCCCTTTGTTTTATCGTTAGGTGTTCCTATTATTGTATATGGAAATAATATTTTTTCAAAATACGATATATGTTCTTCATCTTCAATAAAATTAAGAAAAATTACTCCATCTATTCTATTACTTTTAATTAACTTATATACATTCTCGTACGCTTCTTCCTTATTTTCAAACTGCAAATACAATGTATAATATCCTAAATCTAAAGCATATTTACTAATAAAAGGTATAATTTCATTATAGTAATCATTTTGAAGTGGATTTTCTTTTTTATCTGAACTTACAATCTCTAATCCTAATATATTTCTTTTACTTTTAGTTAATGAAACAGCAGCAGAATTGGGAAAATAATCTAATTTTCTCACGACTTCCATGACTTTTTCTTTAGTTTTATCACTTATCAAACTACTATTAGACATAACTCTTGACACTGTAGCTTCACTAACATTAGCAATTTTTGCAACATCTTTTATAGTAAATTTTCTCATACATGCTCCTTTCTATTTAAATATTTACATTATATTATATAGTTATTTCTATTTTTTACAATACCTAATAAGTTATAAAAATTTAAATAAATATACAAACTAAGTTAATTTTTTTAACTTTTAATTCCAAAAAAATATGTACAAATAATTCAAATTAAATGTACATATTTATTATTTTTTATTGCATCATACTTTTTACTTTCATTAATCTAGTTATACTAGCTCTTTCATTTTCATCTAATTTCATTTGAATAAATCTTATTGTTTCTTTTAATTGTGGTATTGTCATATATTCCAAAGCATTAACACGTCGTCTAGTTTTCTCTACCTCATCTGCCATTAATTGACAAGCTTTTTCAATTTGTGCTAATTCTAACAATTCAAGCATTATATCATTTAAACCAGAAATTGCATCATCTAAATCTGCAGAAGTTTGTGCAAATCCATAAGGATAAATATTTGATTCATCTGTATTTTTCTTAACGAAAGTCATCTCTGGAACATTTACACTCATTATATTTTTCATTTTTACATTAAGTGAAATTTCCTCTTTTGGATAAGCAACTGCATTTTCAAGCATTTCATCTGACATTACTCCTCTTGCAAGTAAAAAATCTTTAAATGAATTTTGTAATTTTTCTTCTACTTTTTCACGTAATTTTTTATTTTGCTTAACCATTTCTATAAATTGTCTCATCAATTCATCTTGCTTATCTTTTAATAATTTATGTCCTCTAGCTGCTGTCTTTAAACGAATTTTAAGTTTAGATAACTCCATTCTTGTAGGATTAACATTTAATCTTGCCATAATTATTCATCCCCTAGAGGTAAATATTTTTCTAAATATTCATCTCTAATTCTTTTTAATTCTGTTCTTGGTAATATTTTTAACAATTCCCAACCTAAATTCAATGTTTCTTCTATTGTTCTATTTGTTTCAAATCCTTGAGCTACATATTGTTCTTCAAAAGCTGTAGTAAATTTAACGAATGCTTTATCTGTTTCCGATAGCGCTGATTCTCCTAAAATTACTGCCAATTCTTTAGCTTCTTTCCCTGTTGCATATGCCGCAAATAACTGATTCATTGTATCTGCATGGTCTTCTCTAGTTTTGTTTTTTCCAATCCCTTTATCTTTAAGTCTTGATAATGAAGGTAAAACATCAATCGGAGGCATTAAATTTTGTTTATATAAATCTCTCGATAATATAATTTGACCTTCTGTTATATATCCTGTTAAATCAGGAATTGGATGTGTTTTATCATCTTCCGGCATTGTCAATATCGGGATTTGAGTGATTGATCCTTCTCTCCCTTTTATTTTTCCTGCTCTCTCGTATAATGTTGATAAATCTGTATATAAATATCCTGGATATCCTCTTCTTCCTGGTACTTCTTTTCTTGCTGCTGAAACTTCCCTTAAAGCTTCACAATAGTTAGTTAAATCTGTTAAAATTACTAATACATGCATTCCTTTTTCAAAAGCTAAATATTCTGCCGCTGTAAGTGCCATTCTTGGAGTTGCTATTCTTTCAATCGCTGGGTCATTAGCTAAATTCATAAATAACACTGATCTATCAATAGCTCCAGTTCTAGTAAAGTCATCTATAAAGAATTGTGCTTCTTCAAATGTAATTCCTATCGCTCCAAACACTACCGCAAATTTAGAATCTGTTCCTAAAACTCTTGCTTGTCTTGCAATTTGAGCTGCTAATTCTGAATGTGGTAATCCTGAACCAGAAAATATAGGTAATTTTTGTCCTCTAACTAAAGTGTTCAGCCCATCAATCGCAGAAACTCCAGTCTGTATAAATTCAGCAGGATAATCTCTTGCCACTGGATTTATCGCAATTCCTTCTATATCTAATGTTTTTTCAGGTATAATTTTTGGCCCATTATCTTTTGGTCTTCCCATTCCATCGAACACTCTTCCGATCATATCTTCCGATACTCCCAATGACAATGGTCTTCCTAAAAATCTGACTTTTGAATCTTTTAAGTTTAACCCTGCAGAATTTTCAAATAATTGAACCATCGCTTTATCACCATTTACTTCTAAAACTCTACCTCTTCTTAATTCTCCAGTTTGTGTTTCAATATCTACTAATTCATAATATTTAATTCCCTCAACACCTTCAACAACCATCAAAGGTCCAACTACTTCAGTAATAGTTTTATATTCTTTAAGCATTTAATGCACCTCCTTTGTTAATAAGTTCGTCTATACTACTAGCTAATTCAGCTTTAATTTCATCAATTTTACTCAATTCAGCTTCTGGCAAGTATTTTGCTCTTGCTATTCTTTCTCTTACTGGTAAGCTTATAATTTCACTTAAATAAGCTCCATTGTCTATCCCTCTTATACCTTCATCAAAGAAATTAATTACTAAGTCTAACATTTTGTTTTGTTTTTCTAAAGAAGTATAAGTATCTGACTCCATAAATGCATTTTGTTGTAGATAGTCTTCTCTAATTGATTTTGCTACTTCTAATTTTAATTGATCTTTTTCAGATAATGTGTCCCTACCTACTAATCTAACTATTTCTTGTAAACTAGATTCTTCTTGTAATAATGACATTGCTCTTGATCTATTTTTAGAAAATTCTGGACCTACATTTTGATCCATCCAACCATCAACTTTTGTTTGGTATAATGTGTATGAGTTTAACCAGTTAATTGCTGGGAAATGTCTTCTGTACGCCAAGTTCGCATCTAATCCCCAGAACACTTTAACTATTCTTAATGTTGCTTGCGATACAGGTTCTGAAATATCTCCTCCTGGAGGTGAAACCGCACCAATTACAGTTAAAGCTCCTTCTCTTCCATCTTTACCTAAACAAATTACTTTCCCTGCTCTTTCATAAAATTCTGCTGCTCTTGAACCTAAATATGCTGGATATCCTTCATCTCCTGGCATTTCTTCAAGTCTTCCAGACATTTCTCTTAATGCTTCTGCCCATCTTGAAGTTGAATCTGCCATTATTGCAACTGAATATCCCATATCTCTAAAGTATTCAGCTATTGTAATTCCAGTATAAATACTTGCTTCCCTTGCCGCAACTGGCATGTTTGAAGTATTTGCGATTAACACTGTTCTTTTCATTAATGATTGTCCCGTTTTAGGGTCAATAATTTCTGGAAACTCCATTAAAACATCCGTCATTTCGTTTCCACGTTCACCACATCCAACATAAACTACAACTTGTGCATCTCCCCATTTTGCAAATTGGTGTTGTACGACTGTTTTACCTGATCCAAATGGTCCTGGTACACATGCCGTTCCACCTTTTGTCACTGGGAAGAATGTGTCAATTACTCTTTGTCCTGTAATTAACGGTGCTTCTGGATTTAATTTCTGAGCATATTTTCTTCCTCTTCTTACTGGCCATTTTTGCATTAATTGAATGGCTACATCTCCCTTTTCCGTTTCTATTACAGCTACATCCTCCACTACTGTAAATTCTCCTGCTTGAATTGATTTTATTTTACCTTCTACTCCAAACGGAATCATAATTTTATGATTTATTAATGTAGTTTCTTGAACTGTCCCAATTATATCTCCAGCCACAACATGCTCTCCTACTTGAGCTGTAGGCACAAATTCCCATTTTTTATCTCTATTTAATGAAGGAACTTCTATTCCTTTATTTAAAAAGTCACCTGCTTTTTCTTTAAACTCTTTCAATGGTCTTTGAATTCCATCAAACATCGCTTCTAACAATCCAGGTCCTAACTCAACACTTAATTGCTCTCCCGTTGAATAAACTGGTTCTCCTGGCCCTATTCCAACTGTTTCTTCATAAACTTGAATTGAGGCTTTATCTCCTCTCATTTCAATTATTTCTCCAATTAATTTATTATCAGAAACTTTTACTACATCATATACACTTGCTTCATCCATTCCTTCAGCTACAACTAAAGGCCCTGATACTTTTATTATTTTACCTATTTTCAATGAATTTACTCCTTTCATTTGAACTTCATTTATCTTTTTTAAGAGAATTTTATTTTAAAATATA
>ERZ772909.534-NODE-534-length-23255-cov-14.354871_pt1 | contig 23255 bp, 19 predicted proteins | sample MGYA00511137_ERZ772909 | MGnify/ENA primary metagenome ERZ772909 (study PRJEB29015, sample SAMEA2738095) | human oral metagenome | biome: human oral; feature: human-associated habitat; material: saliva | place: China | collected 2270 ... | reverse complement strand
CGTCAGGGTTGCCCCCATTGCGCAATATTCCCCACTGCTGCCTCCCGTAGGAGTCCGGGCCGTGTCTCAGTCCCAGTGTGGCTGGTCATCCTCTCAGACCAGCTAGAGATCGTCGGCTTGGTAGGCCTTTACCCCACCAACTACCTAATCCCACTTGGGCTCATCTCATGGCATGCGGCCTTGCGGTCCCGCACTTTCATCTTCCGATACTACGCGGTATTAGCTACAGTTTCCCGTAGTTATCCCCCTCCATAAGCCAGATTCCCAAGCATTACTCACCCGTCCGCCACTCGTCAGCAAGAAAGCAAGCTTTCTCCTGCTACCGTTCGACTTGCATGTGTTAAGCCTGCCGCCAGCGTTCAATCTGAGCCATGATCAAACTCTTCAATTCAAGTTCAATCGCTCAATACTGCTGACATAAAATGTCACTACTTAAAAAAGTATTATGAATTTCTAGTTAGCACCTATTAAGACTTCAAAATTAAAAAATATTTTTAAAACAAGTCAATCAACAAGTGCCCACACAGATTGTCTGATATATTGTTAAAGAGCAAAAAACAACGACGCACTTGTAAACTTAAATACTTCACAACAGTGCGTCGTTGTGTGCGGTGCATTATAGGGATTTTCAAATCCCTTGCAAGTACTTTTTACAAAAAATCATTTGAATGAACAAATTTTATTCGTCATCTAATTTTCTATAGCCTTTCAAGCCATTCTTTCTCAAAATTTCGTTTAATTTCTTTAATAAACGCTCTTTTTCCGATTGACTTAAAAATTGACTATTTTTATTTTGCAAAGCACATACTAACTTCCAATAAAAATCTAAAGTTGCTCCGCTGCCACTTTTCTTTAATTCCACCAATGCATTTTCTGCACCTATTTCTCTTAGCATAGCAACATCAGTAATGCCAACTTTTATTAGCGCCCTTTCATGCTTGATAGTTAAATTGGGTAAATCCTTTAATCTATTTAGCTTTCTTAAAGTACGATCTAACTTCTGATTGCGAATTTGCTGAATAGAAAGAATAATCAACTTTCTACACAACATATTATTACGCATCACCTGATCTGAAAGCGCATAATATTGAGAAAGTACAAATCTCTTATTCAACTCATTTGTTGTAAATGGTTCACAACCTAATTTACTTAATTGAATTGCAAGTTCATCCTCACCACGTAGATAAAGTTTTTTATTCTGCCAAATGGCAAACATTGTCTCTTCCTTGTGAAACAAACCGTAACCTGTAAAAAGATTTTTAAAGGTAACATTTCCTACCAACTGATCTAATAGAAGGCAAACACTATTTATATGCTCGTCTTTTATGTTCATATTAACCTCATATGGATAAGTAGTTTAAAGGAGTTAGTAGAAGTACTTCTGATTTGGTTTATATCATGAAGTTTTTAATCTGACTAAGAATAAATTTCAGATTTGTGAAGCAGATCGTAAATTTGAAATTTATTTTTATGTAAACAATTGGTTTATATATAAATATACTATATTTAAAAATTTTCTTACCATCATATTCTGTATGTAATTTAACCTAAAAGCTCAATTAACAAGCTTTTATCATAACCCCTCATTTTAAGGTTTAGATCTGCTTTTTTTGGAATACAGATCCCATATTTTTCCAAATATGAATATTTTTCTTGACCTGTACATCAATACAGATATAATCACAAAAAACTTGAACATTCAAACAGGAATTCACTTATGGCAACTAAAGAAGAAAAACAAAAAGCACTAGCTGCAGCATTAGGACAAATCGAAAAACAATTTGGTAAAGGCTCAATTATGAAGTTAGGCGATACCAAAACGTTGGATGTAGAATCTATTTCTACTGGATCACTTGGCTTAGATGTTGCACTAGGAATTGGTGGTTTACCTATGGGACGAATTGTAGAAATTTTCGGGCCTGAATCATCTGGTAAAACCACATTAACTCTTTCCGTCATTGCTCAAGCGCAAAAAGCGGGGAAAACCTGTGCATTTATTGATGCAGAACACGCCCTTGATCCTATTTATGCAGCAAAACTTGGGGTAGATGTAAAAGAACTTTTTGTTTCTCAACCAGATAATGGTGAACAAGCACTTGAAATCTGTGATGCATTAGTTCGCTCTGGCGCAATTGATGTAATTATTGTGGACTCCGTTGCCGCACTGACACCAAAAGCTGAAATTGAAGGGGATATGGGTGATTCCCATATGGGGCTACAGGCTCGTTTAATGTCACAAGCTTTGCGTAAACTTACTGGCCAAATTAAAAATGCAAACTGTTTAGTTGTATTTATTAACCAAATCCGAATGAAAATAGGTGTGATGTTTGGTAACCCTGAAACCACCACAGGCGGTAATGCATTAAAATTCTATTCTTCTGTTCGCTTAGATATTCGTCGCACTGGTTCTGTAAAAGATGGCGAAAATATTATTGGAAATGAAACACGCGTAAAAGTAGTAAAAAACAAACTAGCAGCACCATTCCGTCAAGTAGATTTCCAAATTCTTTATGGCGAAGGTATTTCAAAAGCGGGTGAGTTATTAGAACTTGGTGTAAAACACAAGCTTGTAGAGAAATCAGGTGCATGGTATGCCTATAATGGAGAAAAAATTGGCCAAGGTAAAACTAACTCAATGAAATGGCTCAATGAAAATCCAGAAAAAGCAGATGAGTTAGAAGCTCATTTACGCGCAGAATTAGTGGCTAATCCAGAACAAGCTTTAATGGCTGACATTGAACAATCTGAAAATAGTTCAGAATCAGAAAGTGATTTTGAATAAATCAAATCATCAACGCCAAAAGTGCGGTCATTTTTAACCGCACTTTATATCAACTCAATAAAAATAAAGGAATCATTCCTTGTCATCCCTTGCTTTTAATTACATAGTTAATCTTCTTTCTCGCAGAGAATATAGTGAATTCGAGCTCCGCAATAAAATGCAGGAAAAGAACTTTTCGGAAGAAGAAATTGATGATGCATTATCTTTATGCCAGGCAAAAAATTGGCAAAGTGATCGTCGTTTTTCAGAAAATTATCTAAATTCACGCGCACAAAAAGGTTATGGTGTAGGAAGAATTCGACAAGAATTACTCCAATTAAAAGGTGTGTCTTCTGATATTATTGATGAAGTTTTAATGGAATCAGAAATTGATTGGTATGAAATGGCTGAGAACTTGTTACGTAAAAAATTCCCAAATTACAACGAACAGCAAACGCCTAAAATGAAACAAAAAATTTGGCAATATATGCTATCACATGGATTTCGTAGCGATGAATTTGCTGATTTAATTGGGAAAAACCAAAGTGAATGGGATTAATGTAAAAGTTGAGAACAAATTTTATATATCCAAATGCCCAATATTGTCATAGCTAAACACCCGAATAAATGCATCATCAATACACAAAATCCATTTAACCACTTGTCATTAAAAAATAATTCCACAACTTCGGAAGAAAAAGAAGAAAATGTAGTTAGCGATCCCAAAAAACCAGTAATTAAAAATAACCGCCATTCAGAACTAATTTGTGGAAATTGCCAAAAAAGCCCAAGTAATACACCAATAATTAAACAACCAAGCAAATTAGCGATTAAAGTCCCAAAAGCAAACGAAGAAAATAAAGGATTAAATAACAATCCTATAGTCCAACGCAATGACGCACCTAATATTGCACCACAACTTATGAATAATAATGCCTGCATTAATAATCTAATCCAAATTGAGTTCGCAAATAACGAGCGACTGATTCTTCTTTATTTGAGCCAATAACTTCTAACTCTGGACAAGCTTTTTTTAAACGAATATCTGCATCTTGCATGATACAGCCTTTACCAGACCAAGAAAGCATTTCTACATCATTCATTCCATCACCAAAAGCAATACAGTCTTTTAACTCATACTCCCGTGATTCAAGTAAATGTTTTAATGCATCGCCTTTTGAAATATTCTTATTCATTACTTCCAAACAAGCTAATGCTGAATAAACTATTGTTGTTACGTCACCAAACTTATCTCGTAAATAAGTTTCTACTTCAACTAAATCCTCTGGAGTTTTACCAATAAAAAAGACTTTTTCTGTCCCATGTCCATGATGTTTGGAAAAATCGACAACGTTATAATCAAATCCGGATTCTTTATGAAAATGGCGCATTGCGGGAATGTCTTTATTAGTAAACCAACCTTCATCTTGATAGCTATTCATGCATACTTTGGAAGTATCAAATGGCGTTTTGTAAAGCTCTAGAACTAATTCTTCAGGCAAGCTGTTGCTATAAAGCAAATTACCCTGTAAATCCCGTACACGAGCACCATTTGATGTAATCATAACCGCACGTTCCGCACCAATTTTTCCAAGAATGGATGACACATCAGTATGGTTACGCCCCGTTGCCAAAATGATATCCACGCTGTTTTTCTCTAATGCTCTCAGCGTATCAATGGTAAGATCACCGACTAAATGTTCAGGAGTTAAAAGGGTGCCATCTAAATCAGACACCATTGCTCGAAAAGGTAAATTCATAAAAACCTCAAAAAATAAATTGCGGTTATCATATCACTAAATATACAAATTGCCCTTGTCTAAGATCAATGTATAAAAAACTGTAATAAAAATAACCGCACTTTATTAAGGACTAAGGCATTAAATCAACTGATATATTTCCTTTCATTTGACAGCAGCACGCTAAAACATAACCTTGTTTAATTTCGTCTTCTGTTAGCGGTCCGTTTGAACTCACTTCATAATCACCACTCACCACTAAAGTTTTACAAGAACCACAAATACCTTCTCTACAGGCGGCAATAATCGGTGCTTTATGCTCTTCCAAAGCAGCTAACAATGTTTTTCCAACAGGTACAGAAAAAGTTTGAGGTACTGGATTAGTAATAGAAAGCGTCACTTGTTTACTATTATCTAACATACAATTTTCTGCTGAAGAATGAAATTGCTCTAAAAAGAAACGCTCAGATGGGATACCAAGGGATTCTGTCATCGCACGTAAATCACTCATATAACTCTCTGGGCCACAAGTAAGCACCGTATAATCAGCTATATTGGGTACAAGGTCAGATAACATTTGACTATTTAAACGTCCAGCTATAAAGCCATCATCCGCATCAACAGAAGCATTAATAAATAATTTTAACTGTGGAAATTGTTCTTTCAGTAATGCCCATTCTCGTTTAAAAATAACATCTTTAGGCGAATGGACACTATAGAATACAACCACATCTACACCTGGTTTATTTTTTAATAACCAGCGAGTCATAGACATGATTGGCGTAACGCCACATCCACCAGCCACAAGTAAATATCGATCACTTACAATGCGGGTACAGGTAAATTTACCCATTGGATCGGATAGCCAAATTTGATCACCTTCTTTAATTTCAGATGTAATCCAATTAGAACCTACTCCGTTTTTAATACGGCGAACGGTTAAAGTAACAAAACGGCTCATTCCTGGCGTAGACGATAGCGTATAAGCTCGTACAATATTTGGTGTATTACGAATACTTACTAGAGCATACTGGCCAGGCTCATAAGGGTAAAAATCTTGTGCGATTAATTCAATTGTATAGACATCATCAGTTTCCTGATGAATAGCATGTACCTGCATTTCGTTATAACACAACGGATTCTGATTATTTGACATAGAATTTTCTCTTTGAAGATAGAAAAAAGTGCGGTGGATTTTTAAAATGTTTATAAAACTAATACTACAAATTAAAAAATCGACCGCACTTTTCTATGAAATGTTATTTAGCTAAAGCTTCTGCCATATCTTGTTCAGGCGTAGTCAAACCGCGCAAACCGAATTTTTCATTTAATAATGCCATCACATTATCATTTAAAAATGCTGGTGCAGTCGGCCCTGTATAGATATTTTTAACACCTAATGCCAATAAGGTAAGCAAAATTACAATAGCTTTTTGCTCAAACCAAGAAAGTACCAGCGTTAATGGCAATTCGTTAACGCCAACACCAAGTTTTTGTGAAAGATTTACAGCAAGCATTATCGCAGAATACGCATCATTACATTGCCCAACATCTAACAAGCGAGGTAACCCATCAATAGCGCCAAAATCTAATTTATTAAAACGATATTTACCACAACCTAAAGTTAAAATCGCACAATCTTCCGGTACTTGACGAGCGAAATCAGTGTAATAGCTACGTTCACCTTTGCTACCATCACAACCGCCCACTAAGAAAACATGACGTAATTTTCCACCAGCAACAAGATTAATCACCGCATCTGAAGCATCTAATAAAGTTTGACGACCAAAGCCAACGGTAATTTTGTGTTCTAATTCATCATAAGGGAATCCTGCCATTTCTTGTGCTTTCGCGATAACTTGACTGAAATCACGATCTTCAATGTGCGTTACACCAGGCCAGCCCACAATACTACGGGTATAAATACGATCTGCGTAATTACCAACATTAGGATCAATAATACAGTTAGAGGTCATAATTACAGGACCAGGGAATTTCGCAAATTCTTTCTGCTGATTTTGCCAACCACTTCCATAGTTACCAACTAAATGGTTGTATTTTTTCAATTCCGGGTAACCATGCGCAGGCAACATTTCACCATGAGTATAAATATTTATCCCTGTGCCTTCCGTTTGTTCTAAAAGTGCTTTTAAATCTTTTAAATCATGACCAGAAATTAAAATACATTTTCCTGCTACAGGCTTCACATTTACCGTTGCTGGAACAGGATGACCAAATGCTTCTGTTTCACCCGCATCTAATAAACTCATTACTTGAAAATTCATATTACCGATGCCAAGCGCCTTTTCTAACAATTCATTTAGATCGCTTGGATTTGTTCCTAGCCACGCCATAAACTCATGGAATTGACGATATACCTCATTATCAAATTTACCTAAAACATGGGCATGTTCCATATAAGCAGCCGCACCTTTTAAACCGTATAAACAAAGCATACGCACACCATGTACTTCTTCTCCAATCAAAGTGCGGTCAGAATTTAGGGCAAAATTCGCAGCTTGTTTTGTTAAATCAGAAATCGTTGCACCTTCAAGCTGTAAATGAGCTAATGGATGGTTTATATCAATACTTGGATTTAGTGTACGGCAACGTTTCATTAAATTATCGCGATAAGCGATGGCTTGTTGCGCATATTCAACTATACGTTGAGAATCAAAGTTTACATTAGTCAAAGTAGAGAAAAATGCTTGTGCCGTAAAAGCATCAATTTCATTATCGATAATAGCTAAATCTCTCGCTTGAATAGCCCAAGCAGATAAGCTTTGCAGAGTTGCAACAAGAAGGTCTTGTAAATCAGAAGTTTCCGCAGTTTTACCGCACATTCCTTGAGAGTAACTACAACCGTTACCCACAGGTGTACGCATGGTTTGTTCACATTGTACACAGTACATAATTAAGTCCTTTTGTTAGAATAGAAAGTTTCGTTATAAACCCGATAAAATCACTCAGATTTATAAATAAAATGATAAAACCTTTTTTCTACTAGATACAAAAGGAAATTTTGATTAATTAGAATTTGTTTGATCTAGATTAAAATACCAATAACGAGTTAATCTATTTTTATTTAAAAGAACATAAATTCTAACAATACTAAAAACCTCGCAATAAAATTCTATATATTGGCATTACCAGTTGAAAAACGATAACAAATTTCATTTTATTTCTCTTATAATGCAACAGTTCGAACGACAAGCAGTATCTCGAATGATGTATGTTTATTCCCTAATAGATAGTCAAAACACAAGGAGATTATTATGGCTTTCAATATGAAAAACAGACATTTACTTAGTCTTGTTCATCACACAGAACGTGAAATTAAATATCTCTTAGATCTCTCCCGAGATTTGAAACGAGCCAAATATGCAGGCACAGAACAACAAAAATTAAAAGGCAAAAATATCGCGCTCATCTTTGAAAAAACCTCCACCCGCACACGCTGTGCATTCGAAGTCGCCGCTTATGACCAAGGCGCACAAGTCACCTACATCGACCCTAACTCCTCCCAAATTGGCCACAAAGAAAGTATGAAAGATACCGCCCGCGTATTAGGCAGAATGTATGATGGCATTGAATATCGCGGCTTTAAACAAAGTATCGTTCAAGAACTTGCTGATTATGCTGGTGTGCCAGTATTCAATGGTTTAACCGATGAATTCCACCCAACACAAATGCTTGCCGACGTACTTACCATGATTGAACATTGCGACAAACCATTAAATGAAATTAGCTATGTGTATATTGGGGATGCTCGCAATAACATGGGTAATTCACTTTTATTAATTGGTGCAAAATTAGGTATGGATGTTCGTATTTGCGGACCTAAAGAATTATTACCAGAAGCAAGTCTTGTGGAAATGTGCGAAAAATTTGCGAAAGAAAGCGGTGCTCGTATTACCGTAACTGAAGATATCGACAAAGCTGTGAAAGGTGTAGATTTTGTTCATACTGATGTGTGGGTTTCAATGGGTGAACCATTAGAAACTTGGGGCGAACGCATTAAATTATTACTTCCTTATCAAGTCACACCTGAATTAATGAAACGCACTGGTAATCCAAAAGTGAAATTTATGCACTGCTTACCTGCCTTCCATAACAGTGAAACCAAAGTTGGTCGTCAAATTGCTGAAAAATATCCTGAATTAGCTAATGGTATTGAAGTGACTGAAGATGTATTTGAATCTCCAATGAACATTGCATTTGAACAAGCAGAAAATCGTATGCACACAATTAAAGCGGTAATGGTAGCAAGTTTGGCATAAGGAGGCAGTATGAGAATAGTGATTGCATTAGGCGGTAATGCGTTATTACGACGCGGAGAGCCGCTGACAGCCGAAAATCAACGACAAAATGTTCGCATTGCTTGTGAGCAAATTGCCAAGATTTGGCCAAATAATGAATTAGTGATAGCACACGGTAATGGCCCACAAGTGGGTTTGCTCGCCTTACAAGGCGCTGCCTATACAGATGTACCAACCTATCCTTTAGATGTATTAGGTGCGGAATCAGTAGGAATGATTGGTTATATGATTCAACAAGAACTCGGTAATTTAGTTCCATTTGAAGTGCCATTTGCAACTTTATTATCTCAAGTAGAAGTTGATATCAACGACCCAGCTTTCAAAAATCCAACTAAACCAATTGGCCCTGTTTATACGAAAGAAGAAGCTGAACGTTTGGCAAAAGAAAAAAATTGGTCTATCGCACAAGATGGTGATAAATATCGTCGCGTTGTGCCAAGTCCATTGCCAAAACGTATTTTTGAAATTCGTCCGGTCAAATGGTTGCTTGAAAAAGGCAGTATCGTCATTTGTGCAGGTGGCGGTGGTATTCCAACCTATTATGATGAACACCATAATTTACAAGGTGTTGAGGCCGTTATCGACAAAGATTTATGTTCAGCTTTACTTGCAGAAAATCTTGATGCTGATTTATTCATCATCGCAACTGACGTTTCTGCAACTTTCGTAGATTGGGGTAAACCAACTCAGAAAGCAATTTCTGTCGCATCACCTGAAGTCATTTCAGAACTTGGTTTCGCTGCAGGTTCTATGGGGCCGAAAGTACAAGCCGCGATCAACTTTGCGAAACAAACAGGAAAAGATGCAGTAATAGGCTCTTTATCTGATATTGTGGACATTGTTAAAGGAAAAGCTGGTACTCGTATTACGAAAAAAGCTGAAGGTATATCCTATTATGCTTAAATAATAAAAGAACTTTGAGAAATCATTCTCAAAGTAAAAAGTGCGGTCGGTTTAACCGATGTTTTTACCAACCGCACTTTAAACGTTAAACATAAGGAGCTCGCTATGGATGCGTCCAAAAAGAAAAAAACGTTTAATTTCCCATCAGCGTTTACAATTTTGTTTGCAATATTAATTCTCGCTGTTGGATTGACCTGGGTAATTCCATCCGGTTCATATTCAAAATTAACATATAACTCCACAGATAATGTATTTGTTGTCAAAGCTTACGGCGTTGATGATAAAACTTATCCCGCCACGACAGACACTCTTGATAATCTCAATATCAAAATAAAACTCTCCAACTTCACCGAAGGCGTGATCAAAAAACCGATCGCTATTCCAGGCACCTATCAACGTGTAGAACAACACCACAAAGGCATTGAAGACATCACCAAAAGTATGGTGGAAGGCACCATTGAAGCCGTTGATGTCATGGTCTTTATCTTCGTATTGGGAGGGATGATTGGTGTCATTAACCGTACTGGTTCTTTTAATGCTGGTTTGATGGCTCTGGCGAAGAAAACCAAAGGTAATGAGTTTTTTATTGTATTCAGCGTATCCGTCTTAATGGTGTTAGGTGGCACAACATGTGGTATTGAAGAAGAAGCGGTAGCATTCTATCCGATTCTAGTGCCAGTATTCTTGGCTCTGGGATATGATGCGATAGTCTGCGTAGGGGCTATATTCCTTGCTTCATCTATGGGAACTGCATTCTCTACAATTAACCCATTCTCCGTTGTTATCGCATCAAATGCAGCTGGTATTCAATTTACTGAAGGTATTGGTTTCCGTGCTCTAGGTTTAGCTTTAGGCGCAACTTGCGTAATCGCATATCTTTATTGGTACTGTAAAAAAATCAAAGCTGACCCAAGTTTTTCTTTCACTTATGACGATCGCGAAGAATTTCGCCAACGTTATATGAAAAACTTTGATCCAAATGCAACTATCGCATTCTCAGCTCGTCGCAAATTAATCTTAACACTTTTCTGTATTGCATTCCCTATTATGATTTGGGGTGTAATGGTTGGCGGATGGTGGTTCCCTCAAATGGCTGCATCTTTCCTTGCCATTACTATCATCATTATGTTTATCAGTGGCTTGTCTGAAAAAGATATTGTGGAATCTTTCACTGAAGGTGCATCAGAATTAGTAGGCGTATCATTAATCATTGGTCTTGCTCGTGGCGTAAACTTAGTGCTCGAACAAGGTATGATTTCTGACACTATCCTTGATTATATGTCTAATGTGGTTAGCGGTATGCCAGGTAGCGTATTCATCTTAGGTCAATTAGTCGTATTTATTTTCCTAGGCTTAATCGTACCGTCTTCTTCAGGCTTAGCCGTGCTTTCAATGCCAATTATGGCACCACTTGCTGACTCAGTGGGTATTCCACGCGATATCGTGGTTTCCGCTTACAACTGGGGACAATATGCAATGCTATTCTTGGCACCAACAGGATTAGTGTTGGTGACTCTCCAAATGTTGCATATTCCATTTGATAGATGGGTTAAATTCGTCATGCCAATGATTGGATGCTTATTGCTAATTGGTTCCATTTTATTAGTAGTACAAGTATCTTTATATAGTGTTTAACTAATTAGCCAAATTGCCGCCTAGATCACAGTTTTTCTAGGCGGTTTATTTTATAATTAGTTGTCTTTTTTGTTAGTATAAAAGGATTTACTATGCTTAAAAAATATTTCGATAATATCGATACTCGTATTCTTAAAGCATTACAACGAAATGGTCGATTACAAAATAATGAATTGGCCAATGAAATAGGTCTCTCCAATTCAGCTTGTTTACGTCGAGTAAATCACTTGGAAGAAAGCGGCGTAATTGATAACTATGTAGCCTTATTAAATCCTAAAAAAGTAAACTGTAATCTCATCGTTTATGCATTAGGTTCTTTCTTTGAAGAAGACCCTGAATTAAAAGAGCGGTTTATTTTTGAAGTGAAATTAATCCCTCAAATTACCGAATGTCATTTTATGGCTGGTAGCTTTGATTTCTTATTGAAGCTCAATGTATCCGATCTTGATCAATTTAATTACATCAAAAACACCTATCTCAATTCTAGGCTTGGCATTAAAACCTTAAAATCAGAAGTTACTCTAAAAACGGTCAAATCAACAACTGAGTTGCCTTTATAAAAAAACTCGTATTATTGATACGAGTTTTTATAACAATTAACAAACTTCAGCCTGTTCTAATATAACTTTTTGTAAAACTTTAATTCCTGCCTCTATATCTTTCCAATCAGTAAATTCAAGAGGGTTATGACTAATTCCCAAATGAGATGGAACAAAAATCATACCTGTCGGACAAAGTGTTGCCATATGCATTGCATCATGTCCTGCACCACTTGGCATTATTTCGTAAGAATAACCAAGGGAATGTGCAGTTTCAGCTATTTGGTTTACCATATTTTCAGGTAATACTATTGGATTATCTTTTGAAATAAGTTGTAACTCAATTAATAATCCTCTTTTTTCTGAAACTTTACTAATTTCCTCTTGTAATAATTCAAATAAAGAATCTCTAGCTTGTACATGTGTACCTCGAATATCTACTAATAATTCGCAATATCCTGGCACAACATTCATTACTCCTGGTTTAGCTGTAATATTACCTACAGTAGCTACTGTAGAATGTCCAGCTTGAATAGCCGCTTGCTCAATAGCAAGTGATAACTCAGATCCTCCTAACAATGCATCATGACGATAATGCATTGCTGTTGCACCTGAATGATCTGCTTGTCCTTTAATTTTAACAATTGCACGAATCGGAGCAGCAATACCTGTCACAACACCTATCGTTTTTCCTTCATTCTCTAAACGAGGACCTTGTTCTATATGAAGTTCAAAAAAACATTTAAATTCCTTTGCATCACGTTTTGCTTGATTAACCAAATTAAAATTCATTCCTACTTCAGACATAGCTTCTGATAAACCCTTTCCTTGTTTATCACGTAACGAACTTAATTTTTCTTGATTTACTATGCCGCACATAACTTTACTACCCAATGTAGCAAAATTAAATCTACTCGATTCTTCACAAGTGAAAATGATCAATTCTAAAGGATAACGAGTCTGAATATTCTGTTCACACAATTGCAAAAGAATTTCCAACCCAGCAACAGATCCCAAAGGACCATCAAATTTACCAGCATTCACAACTGTATCAATATGCGATCCGAATGCAACTACAGGTAAAAAATCTTCTTTACCTGCCTTACGAATAAAAAGATTTCCAATTGAATCTCGACGAATAGATAAATCATATTCTTTACATAATTCAATAATCATATTATGGGCCTTTTCATCCTCCTCTGTAAAAGCTAAGCGAGTCAGCTCGTTTGGTACTGATGAAATAAAAGCTAGTTTTTCAATTAAATTTTGAACACGATTAAGATTAATTGACATAGTTTTCTCCTGATACGTTTATTTTTTGATATTCGTCAAACAATAATAATTTTTCGTTGAAAATTAACCTTTTCTAAGCGTAATATCGGTATTGCTAAATGCCTCTAAAAAGGAGTAGAAAATGAAAAACATGTTACTGCTCAGTAGCTCAAAATACAAGAACACAGGTTATCTTGAACATACCATACCTTGGTTACAAAATTTCCTGACTGATTATCGTGGTAAAACAATTGCTTTTGTGCCTTATGCTGGGGTACGTCGCACTTTTGATGAATATGAAAAAACTGTGCAAAATGCACTTTCTGATTTAGGGATGAATATTGTTTCCGTTCATCATGGTAAACAGCATCGAGATATCATTGAACAAGCAGATGTCATCGCTATTGGCGGCGGGAATACATTTTGTTTGTTAAAACAGCTTTATGAACACAATTTGATTGATATCATTCGTGAAAAAGTGAATAACGGTACGCCTTATTTTGGTTGGAGTGCTGGGGCCAATGTAGCTGGCGCATCTATTATGACAACTAATGATATGCCGATTACTTATCCTCCTTCATTTCAAGCATTACAGCTTTTTCCTCATCAAATTAATCCGCACTTTATTTCAGGTAAAATGCAAGGCCACAATGGTGAAAGCCGAGAAGAACGTTTGGCAGAATTTTTACTCGTTAATCCAACCGCACTTGTATATGCATTACCTGAAGGTTCTGCGCTTCATATACAAAATGAAATGGCAACTGTGTTGGGTGAAAATCCTATTTTGTGCTTCAGTGAAAATATGGAATGTGGCACATTTGACATCAATACAACTTTTTCTTATTAACTTAAAAGGAACATATAATGGAATTATTTAAATCCATCGTTGCAGTGATTGGCATTATTGCCACAATTTATTTTCTGATTAAAAAAGCCGAAACCCGAACCGTTTTGATTGGTGTTGGTTTAATAATGTCCATTCTGACACTTAATCCAATGGGCGCATTAGATGCTTTTGCCAAAAGCATGACATCTGGCGGATTAATTATGGCTATCTGTTCCAGTATGGGTTTTGCTTATGTAATGAAATACACTCAATGTGATACTCATCTAGTGCATTTACTTACCAAACCATTAAGCGGATTAAAATTCTTCTTAATTCCGATTGCAACGGTCATCACCTTTTTCATCAATATTGCTATTCCTTCTGCTGCTGGTTGTGCAGCTGCGGTTGGTGCAACATTAATTCCTGTTTTAAAAAGTGCGGGTGTTCGACCAGCTACTGCTGGGGCAGCTATTTTAGCTGGGACTTTTGGATCAATGATGAGTCCAGGTTCTTCTCACTCAGCAATGATTAGTGAAATGTCAGGCTTAACTATTGCTCAAGTAAACCTTTCACATGCGCCATATAACATGATTGCGGGAGCAATAGGTGCGGTTGTTTTAACAATTCTTGCGCTTGTTTTTAAAGATTATGGTGAACAACATCGCCAAGCTTATCTTGCAGAACAAAAAGAAAGTGAAATTAAAGTTGTTGAAGGCGTCAATGTACTTTATGCCCTTGCACCATTAATACCATTAGTTATTTTAGTAATTGGTGGAACGTCATTACAACAAGTACCAGGTCTTGAATGGACTAAAATGGGTGTGCCTCAAGCGATGCTGATTGGTGCAATTTACGGCATTATCGTCACTCGCATTTCCCCAGTAAAAATCACTGAAGAATTTTTCAATGGTATGGGAAATTCTTATGCAAACGTACTTGGTATCATCATTGCAGCCAGCGTATTTGTAGCAGGATTAAAATCTACGGGCGCAGTTGATGCTGCAATTTCTTTCTTAAAAGAATCCAACGAATTTGTACGTTGGGGTGCAACAATTGGACCATTCTTAATGGGCTTAATTACAGGCTCTGGCGATGCAGCAGCGATAGCCTTTAACAGTGCTGTCACACCACATGCGGTAGAACTCGGCTACACTCATGTAAATCTTGGTATGGCAGCAGCGATTGCCGGTGCAATAGGCCGTACAGCTTCACCAATTGCAGGCGTAACTATTGTTTGTGCAGGCCTTGCGATGGTAAGCCCTGTAGAAATGGTAAAACGTACCGCACCAGGCATGATACTTGCTGTTTTATTCTTAGCATTATTTATGTTGTAAAAATAGTAAAAAATTGACCGCACTTTATTTAAGTGCGGTCTGTTTTTATAGACTTTTAAAGGAAGAAAAAAATGAACTTAGATTTAAATCAACTTGTTAAATGGCGTCGTGAATTTCATCGTTTTCCAGAAATTGGTTGGAGTGAATTTTGGACAACTTCTCGCATTGCGGATTACTTGGAAGACTTAGGTTGTTTTGAAATTTTTCTTGGCAAACAAATTATAAATCCAGACTTTGTTCGTGGACGAAAACAAGCCGTAGTAGATAAAGGTTTAGCTAATGCAAAAGCCTATGGAGCCAATGAAAAATGGCTCGAAAAAATGGAAGGATATACTGGTTGTGTGGCATTATTTGATTCAGGTAAACCAGGAAAAACTATTGCATTACGTTTTGACATAGACTGTGTGAATGTAACGGAAACTCGCTCATCCGAGCATATTCCAAATAAAGAAGGTTTTGCCTCAATTAACGATGGTTTTATGCATGCTTGTGGACATGATTCACACATTACAATAGGTTTAGGCGTTGCATTATGGATCGCTCAGAACAAAGATAAACTCACCGGAAAAGTAAAAATTGTATTCCAACCAGCAGAAGAAGGTGTTCGAGGTGCAGCAGCCATTGCACAAAGTGGCATAATTGATGATGCAGATTATTTTGCTTCTTCACACATTAGTTTTTGCGCGAATACAGGCACAGTTATTGCTAATCCAAGAAATTTTCTTTCCACTACAAAAATTGATATTCGCTATAAAGGTAAACCTGCACATGCAGGTGCTGCGCCCCATTTAGGTCGTAATGCTTTATTAGCTGCAGCGCATACAGTCACTCAACTTCATGGTATTGCACGCCATGGTGAAGGCATGACAAGAATTAATGTGGGTGTGCTAAAAGCGGGTGAAGGACGAAATGTCATTCCATCCTCTGCTGAATTACAATTAGAAGTGCGGGGAGAAAATAAAGCAATTAATGAATACATGACTGAACAAGTCATGCAAATAGCCAAAGGTATCTCCATAAGTTTTGATGTCGCATATGAAACTGAAATTGTAGGTGAAGCAGTGGATATGAATAACGATGTTGAACTTATAAAACTCATCGAAGAAATATCCCTTGAACAACCACAAATAAATAACGTAAATTCAGATTATGCTTTCAATGCAAGTGAAGATGCGACTATCTTAGGTAGACGTGTACAAGAACATGGAGGCAAAGCTATTTATTTCATTCTTGGCGCAGACCGCACAGCAGGTCATCATGAAGCTGAATTTGATTTTGATGAAAATCAATTGCTTACTGGAGTTAATATTTATAGCAGATTGTTAAAACGTTTACTTGCTTAATAAAAAATAAGGACAGCTAAAACTGTCCTATTTTTATATCCATTTTTAACTGGGCATTACCACCATCCTAAGGCTTTCATCCAAAGTCCACCAACAATAAACCAAATAATCAATGAAAAAATGGAAACAAGGAAACTTATTCCCCACCATTGACCTGTTGTATTATATCCTGAACCATAAAGAGCAGGACCAGGGCCACCAGCATATTGGGTTAAGCTCATTGAAAGTGTAGATGTATAACCTAATCCAATGGCAGCAATCATCGGTGGTGTACCTACAGCAATAGCAGCTGCTAAAAATGCTAAATACATCGCTGAAATATGAGCCATTGCAGAAGCAAAAAAATAACGAGTATAGAAATAAACTAACACTAAAATTGTGAAGGCTACAGGCCAGCTAAATATGCCAACATAAGCAGAAATATGGCTAGATACCCATGAAATTGTACCATATTTATTCAATGCATTTGCCATCATTACTAATACAGCAAACCAAAACATTGTATCCCAAGCTGTAGTTTCAGAAATAATATTCTTCCAACTCATAATGTTTGTAATCAATAAAATCAATAAACCAATAAATGCAGATAGAGTAGCCGAAATACCAAATATCAAATCTCCTACAGTCCAAAGTAATAAGAGTAAAATGAAATCAATAGCTAAAATAATTTCTGCTGTAGACATTGGACCCATTTGTTGAAGTTCATTCTTCGCCATTTCAGCCATTTTCGGAGTATCTTTTAATTCTGGTGGATAGAATAAATAGACTAAATACGGCAACACAATTAAGCTAACAATACCTGGAACAATCGCACCTAAAAACCAATCTGTCCAAGTAATATTAATACCTTGACCTTTGGCAAGTTCCGCAATTAATGGATTACCAGCCATAGCAGTTAAAAACATTGTACATACAATAGTGTCAATTTGAGAAACAACAATTGCTAAAAAAGCACCTGCTCGACGTGCTGTTGGTCCAGGTTTTGAATCATATGCATCTGCAATAGATTGCATGATTGGGTACATAATACCGCCTCCACGCGCTGCAGCTGAAGGAATACCTGGACCAATAATAAGATCTGCTAGAGCTACACCGTAAGCTACTCCCATCATTTTCTTACCAAAACGTGCTACAAAGTAAAGAGCAATACGTTTACCAAGACCAGTTTTAATAACAGCACGAGATAAAAACATTGCAATGCCTATAAGCCAAATAGTTGAATTAGAAAAACCAGATAGCATCCCTATTTCATCTTTGCCAGCTTTAATCGGTGTTAAACCTGTTAATCCACTGATGACCAAAGCTATCAGAGTTGCAGCTCCCATAGGCATTGCTTTTGTAATAATGGATGTTATAGTTGCCACAAACAAGGCAAACATCCCCCAAGCCCGCGGTGTTAATCCCTCTGGATTTGGAATAACCCAGATTCCAAATCCAATTAAAATTGAAATTAACATCCCCTTCCAATTAAAGCCTAATCTGACTTCTACAGGAGGGATTGTTTTTATATCGGACATTTTGCTCCCCTATAAATAATTAATAAAAACTAAGCAATCGTTTGCTTGTTACGTATTATGCATATTTACTTATATAATAGAAAGTAATTTATATAACTTTTTAGTTATTTATAGATTTCATCAAAAATATTTAATCTTCTTTGCAAAATTAAGATAATTTTTTAAAATGTCGGCATTTTTATACCTAATTTCTAAGGACTATTTTATGATTAATAGACGTCATTTTATTCAAATCGGTGCAAGCAGTATTCTTGCATTAAGTGCAAGCCGTTTTGCGACAGCAAAAGGTAAACATGATGTAGATTTACGTATTGTTGCTACTACTGACGTTCACAGCTTTTTAACAGACTTTGATTATTATAAAGACGCACCAACCGAAAAATTCGGTTTTACTCGTGCAGCAAGCCTTATTCGTCAAGCGCGTTCTGAAGTAAAAAATAGCGTATTGGTTGATAACGGGGATTTAATTCAAGGTAACCCTATTGCTGATTATCAGGCTGCACAAGGCTATAAAGAAGGCAAATCTAACCCTGCAGTTGATTGCTTAAATGCAATGCACTATGAAGTAGGAACGTTAGGTAACCATGAGTTTAACTATGGTTTAGATTATTTAGCTGACTGTATCAAACAAGCTAAATTCCCAATTGTGAATGCCAACGTAGTAAAAGTCGGAACTGAAGAACCTTATTTCACACCTTATGTCATTCAAGAAAAATCAGTTGTTGATAATCAAGGTAAAACACATAAATTAAAAATTGGTTACATCGGTTTTGTGCCACCGCAAATTATGGTTTGGGATAAAGCGAACCTTCAAGGCAAAGTTGAAACCCGTGATATTGTAAAAACAGCGCAAAAATATGTACCTGAAATGAAGAAAAAAGGGGCAGATATTGTCGTTGCATTAGCTCACACAGGCCCATCAGATGAACCTTATCAAGGAGGTGCTGAAAACTCAGCATTCTATCTAGCGGATGTTCCACATATTGATGCCGTCATTTTTGGTCACTCACACCGTTTATTCCCAAATAAAGAATTTGCGAAATCACCAAATGCAGACATTGTAAATGGTACAGTAAAAGGTGTACCAGAAAGTATGGCTGGTTACTGGGCAAATAATATCAGCGTGGTGGATTTAGGATTAACAGAACACAAAGGCAAATGGATTGTTACCTCTGGAAAAGCGGTTCTTCGTCCAATCTATGATGCAGAAAATAAAAAAGCACTTGCAGAAAATGACCCAGAAATTACCGCACTTTTAAAACCAGTTCACGAAGCAACACGTAAATTTGTGTCTCAACCTATTGGTAAAGCAACAGATAATATGTACAGCTATCTTGCATTAGTACAAGATGATCCAACCATCCAAATTGTGAACCAAGCACAAAAAGCGTATGTAGAAAAAGTTGCACCAAGTGTTGCAGCAATGGTTGGCTTACCTATTTTAAGTGCAGGCGCACCATTTAAAGCGGGTGGTCGTAAAAATGACCCAACAGGTTATACCGAAGTAAATAAAGGTGAATTAACTTTCCGTAATGCGGCAGACTTATATCTCTATCCAAATACATTAGTGGTGGTTAAAGCAACAGGCGAACAATTAAAAGAATGGTTAGAATGTAGTGCTGGTATGTTTAAACAAATTGACCCTACAAGTGATAAACCACAATCATTAATCGACTGGGAAGGTTTCCGCACTTACAACTTCGATGTGATTGATGGTGTTAATTATGAATACGATCTAACCAAACCTGCTCGTTACGATGGTGAATGTAAATTAATTAACCCAGAATCGCATCGTGTAATGAACCTTACTTATCAAGGCAAACCAGTTGATCCAAAAGCAGAATTTTTAATTGCAACCAATAACTATCGTGCTTACGGTAATAAATTCCCAGGTACTGGCGATCAACATATTGTTTACGCATCACCAGATGAAAACCGTCAAATTTTAGCTGATTACATTAAAGTAACCAGTGAAAAAGAAGGTTCTGTAAACCCTAGTGCGGATAAAAACTGGCGCTTTACGCCAATTAAAGGCAACGATAAATTAGATGTTCGTTTTGAAACCTCACCAAGCGAACAAGCAGCTCAATTCATCAAAGAAAAAGCACAGTATCCAATGAAACAAGTAGGTACAGATGAAGTTGGATTTGCTGTATATCAAATTGATTTATCTAAATAATAATTAGAAAAATAAAATGCCGTCTGAATACCAAAATTTAGGCGGCATTTTTTCTTCTAAAGTGCGGTTAAATTTTTGAGTATTTTTGCTTAATTTTTAATTCATTCTCTTTATATTTACGGGTAATATACTGACCACATTCCCAAATTTATCATTCAAACCTATTACTTTTATACAAAGAGATTAAATAATGAAAAAAATTGTCTTATTATCTTGCGTATCACAAAAAATAAATGAAAGATCAAAAGCAAAAGACTTATACATCAGTCCTCTATTCAAAAAGAGCCTAGCATATGCTTATAAACTTAAACCTGATGCTATATATATTCTATCTGCAAAACATCATTTAATTGAGTTAGATAGAATTATAGAACCTTATAATGTAACCCTGAATAAGATGAAAAAAAATGATAGGCTAAATTGGGGTAAAAAAGTTATAGATCAATTGAAAGATAAATCCAATTTAGAAAAAGATACATTTATTATATTAGCTGGTAATAAGTATATTATGCCTATTAAAGATAAATTGATTAATATAGAACAACCATTTTATAAAATGAGGTTAGGTGAGAGATTAAAATATCTTAACAAAGAACTAGGTTATGGAGTATAAAAATGAAATCGTTAGTATCTAAATTACATTCCTTATTTAATCAAAAAGAAAAATTTACTTTTCCCTTTGATAAGTCTAAATTGCCCAAAAATGGAATTTATATTATTTTTGAGAAAGGCGAATATTTCGAAAATATGAACAGAATAGTTAGAGTGGGGACTCATACCGGTGAAAATCAATTACGTTCTCGTCTAATACAGCATTTTGTAAAAGAAAATAAGAATAGAAGTATTTTTAGAAAAAATATAGGTCGTTGTATTTTGAATATTGAAAATAAAAGTTACTTAGATTCATGGGAACTTGATATAACACCGAAAAAAGGAAGAGAAAATAAACTAAAAAAAATTAATAATGAGCTTGAGAAAATACTAGAGAATCGTATTAGTCAATATATACAAAATAATCTTTCATTCTGTGTCTTTGAAGTTGATACAAAAGAAGAGCGCCTATTTTGGGAAAGTAAAATAATTTCAACTCTTTCCAATGCAGCTCAATCAGGTGATATTAAACCTTCAGAAAATTGGTTAGGTAATAAATCACCAAAAGATAAAATTAGAGCTAGTGGTCTGTGGCAAGTTAATGAACTATATAAAGAAAGTTTAACTAACACTGAATTTGATAAATTATCCACTTTTGTAAGATAAATTATAGGATTAAAGATTATTATAAATAAACATACTGTAAGGGAAACTACACAAAATAGTTTCCTTTCTTTTATCCTACATACTAGGTTTGAATGAACAGATTAACTGATAATAGAAAACACCCTGTGGATAACTCATAAATAATCTGTCATAAAACTGTTTTTACTCACTTGGTAACTTTGAGAAAAAATAAAATTGTTAATAACTTTCCATTTTACACACAAGATTTTTAAAGAAAATGATCGCATTTTCACAAGATCTTTAGATCCTATAACACCAGTTTCCATAAGGATCGAATAAGGTTACTCACAACCACAAAGGATCCTAATAGTAACAATAATAAGATCTTTATATATAAAAAGAGATCTTATTTACTAATACAAACGTGATCTTTCAAAGGATCAATAGATCCATTCTTTTTTTGTCAGGTGTTTTAAATTTCTGTAGAATAACGCCAATTTTTTGATCCGAATAAATAGAGATAGATATGTTTTACACTGAAACTTATGATGTGATTGTGATCGGTGGTGGCCATGCGGGTACAGAAGCCGCGCTTGCACCAGCTCGAATGGGATTAAAAACCCTTTTATTAACGCATAATGTAGATACTTTAGGGCAAATGTCTTGTAACCCTGCAATTGGTGGGATCGGTAAAGGTCATTTAGTAAAAGAAGTGGATGCAATGGGCGGTTTAATGGCTCATGCTGCAGATAAAGCAGGGATCCAATTTCGTACTTTAAATAGCAGTAAAGGCCCAGCAGTGCGTGCTACTCGAGCTCAAGCTGACAGAGTTCTATATCGTCAAGCTGTTCGTACAGCATTAGAAAATCAACCCAATTTAGATATTTTCCAACAAGAAGCCACCGATATTCTAATTGAGCAAGATCGAGTTACAGGCGTTAGCACAAAAATGGGATTAACTTTTCGTGCTAAATCAGTGGTATTAACTGCAGGTACTTTCTTAGCCGGTAAAATTCATATTGGTTTGGAAAATTATGAAGGTGGTCGTGCAGGGGATCCTGCTTCTGTAAATCTTTCACATCGATTAAGAGATCTCGGATTACGTGTAGATCGCCTTAAAACAGGTACACCACCACGTATTGATGCGCGTACGATCAATTTTGATATTTTAGCTAAACAACATGGTGATGCTGTTTTACCCGTGTTTTCTTTTATGGGATCTGTTTCTGATCACCCTCAACAAATTCCTTGTTATATCACCCACACTAATGAACAAACCCATGAAGTGATCCGTAATAATTTGGATCGCAGTCCAATGTATACTGGTGTGATTGAAGGGATCGGTCCACGTTATTGCCCATCCATTGAAGATAAAGTAATGCGTTTTGCGGATCGTAATTCACATCAAATTTATTTAGAACCAGAAGGCTTAACCAGTAATGAAGTGTATCCAAACGGGATATCTACCAGTTTGCCGTTTGACGTGCAAATGGGTATTGTTAATTCTATGAAAGGTTTGGAAAAAGCGCGCATCATTAAACCAGGTTATGCCATTGAATATGATTATTTTGATCCACGAGACTTAAAACCAACATTAGAAACTAAATCGATTTTCGGTTTATTCTTTGCGGGTCAAATTAACGGTACAACCGGTTATGAAGAAGCGGCGG
>ERZ772909.526-NODE-526-length-23460-cov-12.389874_pt1 | contig 23460 bp, 18 predicted proteins | sample MGYA00511137_ERZ772909 | MGnify/ENA primary metagenome ERZ772909 (study PRJEB29015, sample SAMEA2738095) | human oral metagenome | biome: human oral; feature: human-associated habitat; material: saliva | place: China | collected 2270 ... | reverse complement strand
TAAGGCGCAAACGTTAGCTTGATTGAAATTCGTTGTTTGTAACATCATTATTAATTGGGTTAATTCTCACTCAACGGGCGCAAAGGTAAGAAGAAATATTGGAATAATGCAAGAATGAGGGAATAAAATATGGAAATAATAAAGAAAAGGATGTCTTATTAAGACTTATCCACGCTTTAACCCTTGCAATGCCGCACCAATAGCCGTACAATACTCCGAATACTTGGGAATAATAAATCGAACATCATAAATCTTCTCCATGACAGGAAAGAGTAATTCGCATTGTGGTAACAACGTGAGATTACCTATCAAAACAAAATCACGAATATCACTATTTAAGGAACTTAAGATTGTTGCAGAACCTATTGATTGCAACACTAAACCTATCAAACCAAGAGCAATATCCTCCCTACTAGCATTTACTTGTGCATTTGCAAATAAAGACGCTGTTGCATCCATAGGCAAACCTGGTAGTGGACTCGTTGATATATCTTTTATCTGAAGATTGATGCGTGAGATGTCTCCTTTCATTGCCAAAGACACAACTTCTTTAACATCATCTGTCTGTAATAACAACCGAGAAAGCCCACTTAAAGTACCGCCTCCAATACCAATACCACCAATGTGACGGATTTCATTGCCATCACAAAGCACTAAAGAGGTTCCTGTACCCATAGAGACAACTATCATCCGTTGAAGTTTCGACTCAAACTGAGCTCCCAAACCATCAGCTAAAAACTCATCAGCCTTTGCTGTTGGAAGTCCATAAACAGGCTTATTAACATAATGAGCACCAACTCCTGTCAACATCACTTGCTCTACATCTGATAAATCAATCTTATTATCATACAAGTATTTACCAAATGCACCATACAAGGAAGTCACAGGGTCAGTAGCCTTTATACGTAAAGGTTTAATAACCTTCCCTTCTCTAATTCCAACAATCTTCGTTGTTGAAATCCCCACATCAATTCCAATGGCAATCTTCATACACCTTATATAATTAGGTTACAAAGATACAAAAAACTTAAGAGCAGGGAACTATCACAGAGAGTTTTTGCAAAAAAACACTCAAAACATTTCTCTATTAAGCTGAAAATGAGTATCTTTGCAATCCGAAATAATGAGAGAATAAAGAATTAAACATAAAAAGAATAAAAAGGAAATGACGAAAGCAGACATTATCAATGAGATTGCAACATCAACTGGTATTGCCAAGAAAGACGTTTCAGCTGTAGTTGAATCATTCATGGATTCAATCAAAGATAGCTTATTAGGGAAGAAAGAGAACGTATATTTACGTGGTTTCGGTAGCTTTATTATTAAGCATCGTGCAGAAAAGACAGCTCGTAACATCTCAAAGAATACGACAATCACAATCCCTGCACATGATTTCCCAAGCTTCAAGCCTGCAAAGACTTTCATTGAGGATATGAAGAATAAGTAAACATAAATATTATAACAATTTAAAACATTAAAGCTATGCCAAACGGAAAAAAGAAAAAGGGACATAAGATGGCTACGCACAAGCGTAAAAAGAGATTAAGAAAGAACAGACATAAGAGTAAGTAAGCCCCATAGGCCGAAAGCACTTATTACGACTTTCAAACATGACGGGGCGTGTCATCGCAATTAATTCCAACCATGGAATGCGACGGCAGGTTCCGCCTTTTTTATTACCTATAAATATCATGTAGTACGATTAGGTGTATTGTTTATTACCACAAATCATAACGTATAAAACATTTATAGCTAACTTATACGATTCGATACTATCATGATGTTTATAACAAGAGAAGATAGATGACAAGCGAAGTAATTATTGATGTCCAACAGAAAGAGATTTCGATAGCACTACTCGAGGATAAGCGTTTGGTTGAATATCAACGTGAACCAAGAGAAGCTAGCTTTTCGGTTGGAAACATCTACGTGGCAAAAGTAAAGAAGCTGATGCCAGGGCTAAACGCCTGCTTTGTAGATGTAGGTTATGAGCGTGACGCCTTTCTTCATTATCTAGACTTAGGGAGTCAATTCAACTCCTACGCCAAATATCTGAAACAGGTTCAGAGCGATCGTAAAAAACTTTATCCCATTCAGAAAGCCAATCATCTCCCTGACATACAAAAAGACGGCACGATACAGAATGCCTTGCAAGTAGGTCAAGAAGTATTGGTACAAATTGTCAAAGAACCCATTTCCACCAAAGGTCCGCGTCTTACAGGCGAAATATCATTCGCTGGTCGCTACCTGGTGCTTATACCTTTTGGGCATAAAGTCAGTGTTTCATCTAAGATTAAGAGCGGCGAAGAACGAGCACGCCTAAAGCAACTCATCCAAAGTATCACACCAAAGAACTTTGGTGTCATTGTTAGAACAGTAGCTGAAGGCAAGCGTGTTGCGGAACTTGATGCAGAGATGAAAGTCCTTCTGAATCGTTGGAATGAAGCAATCACGAAGGTACAAAAGACACAAGAGCGTCCTCAATTAGTATTTGAGGAGACTGGACGTGCCGTGGCTATGTTACGTGATCTCTTCAACCCAACCTACGAGAACATCTATGTCAATGATGATGACATTTGCACAGCTGTACGCCACTATGTTTCTCTAATAGCCCCTGAAAAGGCAAGCATAGTGAAGAAGTACAATGGGAAAGTCCCTATCTTTGACAATTTCGATGTTACAAAGCAAATCAAGTCTAGCTTTGGCAAGACAATCAACTACGGGCATGGTTGTTACCTCATCATTGAACACACAGAGGCTATGCACGTTGTTGATGTAAATAGTGGTAACAGAACCAAGGAGAAAGCACAAGAGCAGAACGCACTTGACACAAACCTTGGAGCTGCCGACGAATTAGCACGTCAACTTCGATTACGTGATATGGGAGGAATCATCGTCGTTGACTTTATAGACATGAATCTTGCTGAAGACAGACAGATGCTTTATGAACGTATGTGTAAGAACATGCAGAAGGATCGAGCCCGTCACAATATCCTTCCATTAAGTAAGTTCGGCTTAATGCAGATTACTCGTCAACGTGTTCGTCCTGTAATGGATGTTGACGTAGATGAAGACTGCCCCACTTGTTTTGGAACAGGTAAGATTCACTCAAGCATCCTCTTTACTGACCAACTAGAGCGAAAGATTGATCGCCTTGTCAATAAGGTAGGAGTAAAGAAGTTCTACTTACACGTTCACCCATACGTAGCTGCTTACATTAACAAGGGTTTCATCTCGCTAAAACGTAAGTGGCAAATGAGATACGGATTAGGCGTAAACATTATTCCTTCACAGAAGCTAGCTTATTTGCAATATGAGTTTTATGATGCAAACAAGCAGTTTATTGATATGAAGGAACAGAGCGATAAATCATAAGTCGCTCACAAGTCATTAGATAAGAAAGAAAGGTAAAACAAGTAAGAGGTAAGCACAATCAAAGAGCTTATCTCTTATTTGTTTGTATAAGAGAAACTAACTCACAACACATGTGTTGTAATTGTTCTTCCTTAGTTCTCTTTGGTTTTTCTATATGCTCTGCATTCTTTTTGTACGTGCGTAATTCTATTATCTAAGTGTGATAAATAATTATCTAAGTCTGATGTACCTCTGACATCTCTTTCTCCCTTTCATAGAAAACCCTCGAAAGTTATTTTATTTAACTTTCGAGGGTTGATTAACTTGCCACATCCTCATAGTGGTGGTAAGAGTTTTCTATACAACAACCTTAAACCGAATACGGAAGGCATGTTTTGCTTCGTCCCAATTAGTACCTAATAATTCAAAGCGACCTATCTGACTCGTCGATCGAACATGCTTACCAATGCAAGGACACACATCAAAGTCGCCTATTCGCACAAGCCGTAACATCTCGGAAGCATCATCTGGTAGCTTATCCAAGCTAACTCCTTCAGGAATATGATTCCTATCAACCATTTCGAACGTTACAGGCAAATCCTCTGCAATAAGGCGATTCATCTCATCAACAATAGCCTTCTCTTCCTTACGATTAGGTTTATGATCAAGGATGAATGTCATCTTACTCTTCTTTCGTTCAATATGTGCATTATTACTACGCTCCGCCCCAAACATACGAACCATGACTTGATTCAATAAATGTTCTGCTGTATGAGCCGGTGGGAATTCCTCCTTATTATGCGTATTCAATACATAGTCCATGGGCTTCTCCTTTACGTTAAACTTATATATCCTACCATAATTTGCCTCGACATCTAAGGCAACCTGTCCATCTCGTTTCAGTTCTACCGCCTTTGTAAAACCTGAAAGCAAATCGGTCATCTCTACTTCCCGCTCTGGTAAACCAAGGAAGTCATAAGCATGCGAAGGAATTGTAACATTGATTTGCACACGTTTCTGATCGAAGTTCGCTACAACGAGTAACACTTCATCGTCTGCCTTACGCAAGAAGGCAAATTGTTTGCGAGGGTTGAACTGATAGCTTTGATTATTAACATACATGAGGTCGAATGTCAATCCTTCACGCACTGCCTTCTCGCGATTGCAGAAACGAAGCAGACCTTGATAGACCAATGATAACCTCTTCTCATCTGTTGTAAGTTCCTCTTGATTGAAGAAGCCTTTATAAATAGCTTCACTCGTCCAATAGTCGAAGATAGTCGAACGACCATCACGTCCCGAGAAGCCCTCTTTATCCATACCCCGCTCGCCAAACTCTTGCCCTGCATAAACCATAACTGGATTTTGCTGAAGCAATGCGGAAACAATCATGCCCGGCACTCCTTTCCACGGGTTACCAGCAAAGAAGTCGGAGGCAATGCGCTGCTCATCATGATTCTCTAGGAAGTAAAGCATGTGGTCGCGTATATCATCAACTTGCTGCCACTCGTGCGTGATAGAAGAAGCCGGACGCTCGTCACAGATGACACCACGTATGCAATCGTACATACCCACCTTATCATATAAGTAATCAAAGCCTGACTCAACATACATACGATACTGGTTAGGATCATATACCTCTCCGATGAATATCACGTCAGAATATCGCTCCTTGACCTGTTGTGTGGCGTATGACCAGAATTCGTGTGGTACCATCTCCGCCATATCACAACGGAAACCATCAATGCCTTTAGCCGCCCAAAAGAGGAGTATTTCAGTCATCTTCTTCCAAGTAGAAGGAATAGGATGATAATGATAACTACGCCCACCAGCATCACAATAGTCTACTCCATAATTGAGCTTCACCGTCTCATACCAATCATTCTGCTGTGGATGCGAATCGAAGCGATCGTTACCCGTGCACTTGGCTGGATATTCATGGTAAGGCTCCGCTCTGTGTGCATATTCATTCTCGGCTACCCCAGACAGGTCGAGTGCTTCACCCGGACAGTAATAGAAGTTGTTTTGTGAATCAAAATGCTTCCCTAAGTCATCGCCTTCTCCTAAATCGCTCACTCCTTGCGGCTTTGCTATACTCTTATATTGACGTGCAACATGATTAGGCACGAAGTCGATGATCATTTTCAGTCCTTCGCCATGTGTTCTACTAATAAGAGCCTCGAACTCTGCCATGCGCTCATCAACATTAACCGCAATGTCAGGGTCAATATCATAATAATCAGTAATGGCGTATGGAGAACCAGCGCGTCCTTTTACAACTCGTGGGTTCTGACAAGGAATACCGAAGGAAGAATAATCAGTACACGTTGCATGGCGGATAACACCAGTATACCAAAGATGAGTGACACCGAAGTCATGAATGCGACGAAGTACCGACTCGTCGAAGTCATTCATCTTCCCTACCCCATTCTCTGCTAATGTACCGTTCTCCTTTCTCGTAAGGTTCTTATTACCGAAAGTACGAGTGAAGACTTGATAGATAACTAATTTAGTTTTCATACAATGGATAAACAAAAGTCCCTCTTCCGTATCACTCCTAAAGCAAGGAGAGGTTAAGAAGAGGGACTATTAGCTATAGTATTAAGCTATGCCGTGAGCATTAACATTTCTGTCAATACGTCCAAGCATACCCTGCAATGCTTTACCAGGTCCACACTCGATGAACTCATCAGCACCATCAGCAATCATGTTCTGGGCACTCTCCGTCCAACGTACACTTGAGGTGAGCTGAGCAATCAAATTCTTCTGAATCTCGGCTGGATCGGTATGTGGCAATGCATCTACATTCTGATAAACAGGGCACTTTGGAGCATTGAATTTAGTTGCCTCAATAGCTGCCTGCAATTCGTCTTTAGCTGGCTGCATCAATGGAGAGTGGAAAGCACCACCAACCTTCAATGGTAATGCGCGCTTAGCACCTGCTTCCTTTAACAACTCGCATGCCTCGTTGATAGCGTCAACAGAACCTGAAATAACTAACTGACCAGGGCAGTTAAAGTTGGCTGCTACACAAACCTTACCTTCCTTTGACACTTGAGCGCAAATCTCTTCAACCTTCTCGTCTGGCAAGCCTATAATTGCAGCCATAGTACCAGGGTTCTGCTCACATGCCTTCTGCATTGCGTTAGCACGAGCAGCAACCAACTTCAAACCATCCTCGAAACTTAATGCACCCGCAGCAACAAGAGCAGAGAACTCACCCAATGAATGACCCGCTACCATATCTGGCTTAAACTCGTCACCTAAGCAAAGGGCAGAGATTACACTATGAAGGAATACTGCAGGTTGAGTTACTTTCGTTTCCTTTAGTTGGTCATCAGTGCCTGCAAACATAATATCGGTGATCTTGAAACCAAGAATCTCATCTGCTTTATCGAATAATTCTTTCGCTAATGGGCTGTTCTCGTAAAGGTCCTTACCCATCCCAACAAACTGAGATCCCTGTCCAGGGAATACAAATGCTTTCATCTTATTTTATGCTTTAATTGTTAATACTTTCAGAGTGCAAAGATACAGAAAATTAAATAGATAATGAAGAATTAAGCTCTAAAAGCAAAACTTATATCTTAAATAGCTATGCACTGAGGATTATATGCAGATAATACAACGTGTTTGACTGTTGAAAGATGTAGTAATTTAGAGGGTATCGAATACTAACTTAAAGTAGGATTGACGTTTAACTTAAAGTACAAGCGACCTTTAACTTAAAGTACAAATGGCGATTAACTTAAAGTATCATGCAATAAGAATTGGAAAGATGTTGAGCGTTGAACTTTCCATATCAACCTCGACCCAAAACATCTGACAAATTAATACTTAAAGTATTCCCGTTTTACACTAATATTCACTATCTTTGCCCTACAATTATAATTAAAAACCAATAATCAATAAATAAAAACCCAAACTATGAGAATTAAAAAGACCTTTGCTGCAATACTCATTGCAGGCAGTTTCTTATTACCAACGAATGCTTTCGCACAATTTAATTGGCCTTACAAGATTGTTAACGGAAAGGCTGTCACAGAGGTTCCAACCCGTCCTGCTGGTGAGCAAAGTGCTTTGAACCTTGCAACACCAAAGATGAAGGTTGTACGTGTAGCCTTCGTTGGACTTGGTATGCGTGGTCCAGGTGCCGTTGAACGATGGACGCATATCCCTGGAATACAAGTTATGGCGTTGTGTGACTTTGAGAAGGATCGTGCAGAAAGGTGTCAGCAATATTTACGTAAGGCTAGCATGCCTGCTGCGGATATCTATTCGGGCGAAGATGGTTACAAAGAATTGTGTAAGCGCAAAGATATAGACCTTGTTTATATTGCACCTGATTGGAAACATCACTTCCTGGTTGCAAAAGAAGCAATGACACACGGTAAGCACGTTGCAATAGAAGTTCCAGCAGCGATGAATATGTCAGAGATATGGCAACTCATCGAATTATCTGAGAAGAATCGACTACATTGTATGATGCTCGAGAACTGCTGCTATGACTTCTTTGAGTTGAACTCTTTAAACATGGCTCAAAAGGGTATCTTCGGTGAGATTCTATATGTACAAGGAGCTTATCGCCACGACCTTACTCCGTTCTGGAATGCTTATTGGAAGAAGGATAAAGAGGATAAGTTAGGCTGGAGATTGGATTACAACCAGAAGTTCCGTGGTGATGTATATGCTACTCACGGCTTAGGTCCTATTGCACAAGTGTTGGACATTCACCGTGGCGATCGTATGAAGACGCTTATCGCAATGGATACAAAGTCTGTTAATGGTAAGATGCACGTTGAACAAATGAGCGGTGAGCCTTGTAAGGAGTTCCGCAATGGTGATCAAACCACAACGCTAATTAGCACAGAGAATGGAAAGGTAATCGAGATTATTCATAACGTAATGACTCCACAGCCTTACAATCGTATGTATCAGTTAACCGGAACAAAGGGTTTCGCCAATAAATATCCAGTTGAAGGCTATGCTCTATCATCTCAAGAACTTGCAAAAGCTGGTGTAACCCCTTCAGCAGATGACTTATCTGGGCACAGCTACTTATCAGGCAAGGATAGAGAAGCTTTGGAGAAGGCGAACGAAAGCCCTATCATCACAAAGTATGAGAAACAAGCGAAGGAAGTTGGTGGTCATGGCGGAATGGACTTCATTATGGATTCACGTCTAGTTTATTGCTTACAGAACGGCTTGCCATTGGATATTGATGTGTACGACTTAGCAGAATGGTGCTGTCTAGCCGAGTTAGGTTCTATCTCTATGGATAATGGTAATATCCCTGTGGAAGTACCTGACTTTACACGTGGTGAATGGAATAAGATTAAGGGTTTCCGTCATGCTTACGCATCTCCTGCTGACGAGGCACAAGCTAATGCTGATGCCGTTGCCTTTACCAACCAACTAAAAGAAAAGGGTAAAAAGTATTGGGAAAAGGTTGATAAAACTGCAAATAAGAAATAAGGTTTGGACCTTTGATATACTGAAAAGGTGCCACAACTGATCATACAGTTACGGCACCTTTTTAAGTTATGCTCAACTTAACCTCTTACTTTCTCAAAGCTAAGTTGTAATTGTAATATTCTGTCTTACCCGTAATATCTTCTACAACCTCGATAAAGGGAGGGAAGTTGACATCTTCATGGTCAACAATGCCCTTCGTTTCAAGTATCTGAAGATTGTGCATTGGAGATAAATAGGTATCAAGCTCAAAGAATTGACCACGCCATATAAACGTTTTACGAATCTTATGGATTGATTGACGATAAGGGTCGGCTTGACGCATTAATGACTCATAGAGGTTATTATCAATCTGTCGTTCGGTAACTACCTGTGCATTGTTTGCTAAGGTCTTTTTCGTTGTACGAACATTAACAGAAACGCCGTTCAATGTACGACGACGAAGACGCACCTCACTACGTGGGTCGGATGTTAGATAAGTTTGAATGATCTCACTTTCTATAGCATCAGGAATATCACTTGTTAAGCGAACAATATATTTACGTTCTTCTACTATCTGCTGCGGAATTTCAAGTATATTCGATATCTCTTGAATAACACGATTGATCTTTGTATCAAAGTTCTCGTGGTTGTTGATTACACGTATATGAGGATGCTCTGACCAAGCTTGAATAACTTTCTTATCAACTTCACGTGCAAGCTCCAATCCTTCGGTACGCTCCGCATTGTTAGCCGTAGTATAGAATTGTTCTGCACCATCAGCAGCACTGACAAGGTGAAGTACCGCATCATATCTAGCACGTAATTTCTCCGAACAGGTTCCAACGCCAGCCGTAATCTCATCCCACATTTCTGGTTTCATATAAGCAGAAATATCCATCGTTCCACGATCACATACAATAATCGTAGGCTCTCCTATCGTCTCTGCTATTCGTGTGAATTTATCCTCTAATGCAATTTGCATTTCTAAAGTGGCTTTTTCACCTTCATAAAAGAATGCAGAATTATCTGTAAGATAATCCATTCCCGCCTGACTGAAGAGTGTTGGTACTTCAGGAATAATAAACACTTTATAGCCAAGACTGGAGAAGTGCTCAATTATCTTGACAAGAGCTGTCGTTTTGCCGGCACAAGGGCCGCCAGTAAGTACTATACGTTTCATAAAAGAACTAAAAATCCCCTCCACTCGAGAGTGAAAGGGATAATTATCTAACATTACTGCTTTACAGTGCAAAATGTCAATATAAAATTACTCAGCTGCTGGAGTTTCCTCCTCAGCTACAGGTGCCTCTGCTGGCTGCTCTACTGGAGCCTCCTCAACAGCAGGTGCTGGCTGGTTCTCTGCAACAACAGTTACAGGAATCTTAACCTCAACCTCCTTGTGGAAGTGTACAGTAGCCTCAGATGTGCCAACCTTCTTCATATCGCGCATTGTAACAATCTTACGATCGATTTCAATACCACGCTTAGCAAGTTCCTCAACAACAGTAGCTGCGTTTACTGAACCGTAAGTTACGCCAGTAGCAGATACCTTAGTTGCAATAACAAGCTCTACACCATCCAACTGAACTGCCTTCTTCTCTGCCTCAGCCTTAAGAGCTGCGAGCTTAGAAGCCTGCTGCTTCAAGTTCTCTGCCAACTGCTTCTTTGCAGATGGAGAAGCGATGATACCCTTACCAGTTGGGATGAGATAGTTACGGCCATAGCCGTTCTTCACATTAACGATATCGTTCTTGTATCCAAGACCGATAATATCTTCTTTCAAAATAATTTCCATCTATTGACCTCCTTTTTACTTCATCAAATCGGTTACGTATGGAAGGAGCGCAATCTGGCGTGCACGCTTAACAGCTTGAGCCACACGACGCTGATACTTCAAAGAAGTACCTGTAATACGACGAGGAAGAATCTTACCCTGCTCATTGAGGAACTTCTTCAAGAACTCGCCATCCTTATAATCGATGTACTTAATACCGCTCTTCTTGAAACGGCAATACTTCTTCTTCTTTGTATCGATAGAAGGAGCGGTCAAATAACGGATTTCTGATTTCTGCTCTGCCATGATTTAAGCCTCCTTTTTAGCTGCCCATTTAGCACGACGCTTCTCAGCATAAGCTGCAGAATACTTGTCCTGCTTAACGGTAATGTAACGAATAACCTTCTCGTCACGACGGAAGCCGGTTTCGAGAGTGTTAATAACTGATGGTTCTGCATTGAACTCTAACAATGCGTAGAAGCCTGATGACTTCTTCTGAATGTTGTAAGCCAACTTCTTCAGACCCCAGATCTCTTCGTTCAAGATCTCAGCACCATTATCAGTGAGCAGTGTCTTGAATTTAGCGACCGTTTCCTTCATCTGTTCGTCAGATAAAACGGGAGTCAAAATGAAAACGGTTTCGTATTGATTCATACTACTTAATTATATAAAATGAATTAAAAATGCACCTTGCATACGCAAATGCGACGCAAAATTACAACATTTCATGCAATTGACCAAATAATTTTAGTACTTTTGCTCATCATATAGTACAATTACACATTCAGTATGAGAAGATACATCAAATATTTAGGTCTTATTGCTATAGTTGTTGGCATCATCTTATTTGCAATACATGTTATTATTTCCTTCCAACGGAATACCCTCTTATTCTCAGGTTTGATATTAATCATTGGTGGAACTATTGCATTTATAAAAGGTAATAAACTTGATTTACCTTGAATACAAGCAACTATCAGATAACAAAAAGTAAAGCCCAATAGGACTTCATATTATGAGGAATCCTATTGGACTTTTACTTACACTTATATTAAATAGTTAATGTGTCATTAACCAATAATTCTTAATCTTCGTCTGGTACAATAAGCTTGTAGCCTTTACCATGAATATTAATAATCTCTATTTGATTATCAGGCTTCAAATGCTTACGGAGCTTTGTGATATACACATCCATTGAACGAGCATTGAAGTAATTATCATCAATCCAAATGGTCTTTAAGGCATAATCACGCTGGAGAATCTCATTAGAATGAGCACATAGCAAAGCTAGTAATTCATTTTCCTTCGTAGTAAGCTTAGTTACTTTCTCTGGATTATTATCTAATGTCAACAATTGCTTCTGTGTATCGAAAGTAAACCGACCAATATTATACATAGTAGATTCTTTCGTCTTCTTCCCTCTTACTCGACGAAGGATTGCTTCAATACGGAAAACAAGTTCTTCCATAGAGAAAGGCTTGGTAATATAGTCATCTGCACCAATCTTGAAGCCCTCAAGTATATCTTCTTTCAGTTGCTTTGCTGTAAGGAAGATAATTGGAATTTCCGCATTTGCCTGGCGAATCTCTTGTGCTAATGTGAATCCATCTTTCTTTGGCATCATCACATCAAGTACACAAATATCATACTTATTCTTCAAGAAAGCTTTATAGCCTACTTCACCATCTGGGCAAAGGTCAGCTTGAAATCCTTTTGCCTGTAAATATTCACTCAATAGTGTTCCGAGGTTCTCGTCATCTTCACACAATAAAATCTTTAACTTATCATCCATAATCTATAACTTTTAATGTTTATTCTTATACTTCTTCTTCTATTTCTTCATCACGAATCACGGGAAGTTTTATAATAAACTTAGTTCCCTTACCAAACTCGCTTAACACTTTAATTTCGCCACCATGTAAATCAACCATTCTCTTTACATAGGCTAAACCTAAACCGAATCCTTTTACATCATGTCTATTACCTGTATGTACACGATAGAACTTATCAAAGATCTTCTTTAAGTTTTCTTTCTTTATTCCCATACCTGTGTCACGCACAGAAAGATAAAGGTGTTCATTCGTATTCCATGTCTTTAAATAGACATTTAATGGTTCGTCTGGCTTTGCATACTTGACAGCATTATCCAAGAGATTAAATATCACATTCTGGAAGTGCATTTCATCAACATACATAGTTGAATCAACAGCTTCAATCTCCGTATAAACTTTACCACCTGTATGTTCTACTCGCAGTGCGAATGAGTGTGCGATAGTCTCAACCATTTCGTTTAAGTCCGTATGCTTCTTCTTTAGTACTGCCTTCTTTCTATCGTACATACTCATCTGCAATACTTTCTCAACTAAGAAACGAAGGCGCTTAGCCTCATCATTGATTACACCGCCCAAGTGTTCCACCATCTTCGGAGACTTTTCCAAACTCTTGTCGTTCATCATCTGTGCCGCCAAAGAGATACTTGCAATAGGTGTCTTCAACTCATGTGTCATATTATTGATAAAATCGTTCTTTATCTCACTATAACGCTTCTGACGGAAGATCGTTACAATAGTGAAGATAAAAGTTACCAACAATACAAACGTGAAGATGATTGACGGTATCATAAAACGAATGCTAGAGAAGATGTAATTATTCATCTCAGGGAAGTGTACCTTCACAACTCCCATTCTACTCACTGGGTCATTACGGAATAACACCTGTGAGTAAGTATTCTCTTCCCCATCCGATACATAATCTGGACAACGATAGACTTCACGACCATCTTGTGTTGTAACCGTAAAATGATAGGGGATGTTAATACCATTATTCATCATCTCTGCCTTTAAATCTTGGTCTAACAATTTAAAGTTAATACGTTGTTTTAGAGGCTTATCTGATGCTGAATAAAGTATATTATAAACAACCTCTTCAAGCATTGCTTTCTGATAGACATAACGATTACGAACAATCTCTTGCATGTTACGTTTTGTTGCAGAAAGCGAATTACTATCATTACGGAGAATCATTGCCTTAGGGGTCAATGATGGCTTCGATTGTAACAACTTCGCTTCAAAAGAAGTATATGCATCGCCTTGACTATCTACTGCAGGAGTTTGATGTGCTGCAACGGAATTATCCTTTGAAGTTGAATGTTGTTCCGACTGCTTACGCTCTTTTTTATTTACATCATCTTCTAAATAACGAAGGGTCTCATTCAATTCCATATTCCGAGAAGCCTGATAAAGAGCACGGTTGACTGATTCGTCAAACTGTTCTTTCTTCATCTCAGCCATTTCTTCAATGTAATTGAGTTGGAGTAGGAGTAAGCCTAGGAATGATAATCCCATGATTACTGCAATAATCCAAATTGTCTTCTTCTTCATTATTATTACTTCTATTCGTGTAGGCTACGACTTCTGAATGAGATTCGGACTACAGCTCTACTACGATGTTCACGATTGCAAAGATAATATTTTATTAATCCATTAACACAAAAACGTTAACAAATAGAATATGATTTAAATTAATTAACGGATTATTGTATTTAGGATTAATTATTATTAATCATATCGTAAGTATATTAGCACAATGACGACTAAAGAAAAGTCCAATGGGCAGACTCTAAATTAAACTTGTAAAATCGTAATGAATAACGAAACTTCATTAGGTTATCGAGAAAAGACAAAAAGACCTATAAACCCATGTAAGTTAGCCTAGATTTAAATATAGGAATACTTCACATTAAACGTCAATTAATCCCTAACTTAAATGCCAATTATACTTTAAGTTAAACGATGAATATACTTTAAGTTAAACGATAGTTGTACTTTAAGTTAGAGGTTAATTGTACTTTAACTTAAACTCTAATTAAACATAAACTTAAAGTGAAACTAAGTAGAATTAGGACATAAAGAAAGGGGCACGTTACAATCTTATCAAGATAAAATAAGAACGAACGCGCCCCACCTAGGAAGATGATTATTAACTAAAAAATAAACTATTCTTCTTCATCCTTTACTTCAGCTTCATGCTCCGCAATTAACTTCTGCTGTAAATCATTAGGAACAAGCTCATAACTAGCAAACTTAGTTGTGAAGCTAGCTCTACCACCAGTGAGAGAGCTGAGAGAAATACTATAGTTAGCAAGCTCTTTTAGAGGAATCTTTGCTTGTAACTTCTGATAGCCTGCTTCTGAATCCATACCCATAATCATGGCACGACGTCCTTGTAAATCGCTCATCACATCGCCCATATAGTCACCTGGAACGTAGACTTCCAAGTCATAAATAGGTTCTAGAATCTTTGGTCCAGCAGCTTTGAAGGCATCAGAGAAAGCATGGCGAGCTGCCAAAGTGAAAGAAAGTTCATTGGAGTCAACTGGGTGCATCTTACCATCATAAACAATCACACGAACATCACGCGCATAACTACCAGTCAGAGGACCACGTTCCATACAGTCCATGACACCTTTCAATATAGCTGGCATGAATCGAGCATCAATTGCACCACCGACAACAGAGTTGATGAACACAAGTTTACCACCCCAAGGAAGAGTACGCTCTTCACAACCTTTAATATTCATCTTGAACTCTTGTCCGTTGAACTTATAGGTTGTTGGAGCAGGCATTCCTTCTGCGTATGGCTCGACAATCAAATGAACCTCACCGAACTGACCAGCACCACCACTTTGCTTCTTATGACGATACTCTGCCTTTGCTTGCTTAGTTATCGTCTCACGATATGGAATCTTAGGCTCCTTAAAGGTTACCTGTAGCTTTTCATTGTTCTCTAAACGCCATTTCAAAGTACGAAGATGGAATTCTCCCTGTCCATGTACAATTGTTTGTTTCAACTCCTTACTTTGCTCAACAACCCACGTCGGATCCTCTTGACGCATCTTTAGTAATGCTGCCATGAGCTTCTCCGTCTCTTGTGAACTCTTTGCCTCGATAGCCCTAGAGTATTTTGAATTAGGATATTTAATGAAGTCGAAACGCTGATCAGTACCCTTACCATTGAGCGTGTTACCAGTCTTAACATCCTTCAATTTCACCATACAACCCAAATCACCTGCATTCAGTATGTCAACAGGAATACGGTTAGCACCTGCACAAGCATAAAGCTGTCCAACGCGCTCTTTTGAACCGCGATCAGAGTTAGTAAGATCATCACCAGTCTTCACACAACCACTCATCACCTTAAAGTAACTTACTTCACCAATATGTGGTTCCATACCCGTCTTGAAGAAATAGAGTGATTCTGCGCCCTTAGAATCAGGAGCGACCTCTTCACCACGTGTGTTATGTAGTTTAGGCATTTCGTCAACGAACGGAACGACATTACCTAAGAATTCCATCAATCTACGAACACCCATACTCTTGCCAGCACATACACAGAAGACTGGGAAGATAGAACGTGTAACAAGACCTTTACGAATACCCTCACGCAACTCGTCTTCAGAGAGAGTCTCTTCTTCAAAGAACTTCTCCATCAACCCTTCATCATTCTCTGCAGCAGCCTCAACAAGTGCCTTATGAAGTTCCATAGCCTTATCCATCTGATCGGCAGGAATATCCTCAATGATTGGTTCTCCACCTTCAGGCTTCCAGCTATACTTCTTCATCAACAGAACATCAATCAGACTATTAAACCCTGGTCCTGTTTCTAATGGATATTGTACAGGAACACACTTTGAACCATAGATCTCTTGCATACTTGCAATGAGATTATCAAAGTCACACTTATCAGAATCAAGCTGATTAACCAAGAAGATTACAGGCTTCTTGAGTTTCTCTGTATAACGGAAGTTATTTTGTGTGCCAACCTCCGGACCATACTGACCATTGATAAGAATAACTGCTTCATCAGTTACATTAAGAGCGGTTATTGCACCACCAATAAAGTCATCGCTACCCGGACAGTCAATGATATTCAGCTTCTTATTGTTCCATTCTACATGGAATACCGTTGGAAACACCGAGTAACCATACTCCTGCTCAACTGGGAAGTAATCGCTAACTGTATTCTTAGCTTCAACTGAACCGCGACGCTTAATAACGCCGGCTTCGAATAACATACTTTCGGCAAGAGTAGTCTTGCCGCTACCCGCACTGCCAACTAAGGCAATGTTCTTAATCTCGTTTGTCTGATATACTCTCATATCTGATAGATTTAAGCTGTTAGTAATAATTTATTCGTTTCTAGGGGGACAAGTATTAACTCATCCATTCAGCGGTCTAAGTTAGACATTTCCAATGAGAACACCAAAGTTTCTTACTAAAAAAGCAAATTCTTTTAAAACTTATTAGTACATTTGCATTAGTTCTTATTAGTCATACATTAATATATACGAACAAACACCTATCATGTTAGGATTGTACATTCACATACCTTTCTGTGCCAGTCGCTGCATTTATTGCGGCTTCTATTCTACTGTGCTAGCCAAGAAGAAGGACGAAAGGCTTTCTGTGGAAGAACAGTATGTGAACGCCATCTGCCATGAGATGGAAATGCGTGCAAAGAAGAATAATAATCTGTCTGATGAGAGAACGACTGGTTTGACAAGTATCTACTTAGGTGGTGGCACTCCCTCACAACTTTCCTTTGAAAGCTTAAAGAAGATATTCCAAACAATAGATAAGGTATATCACATTGGTTTAGAATGGGATATAGAGAACAACAGCTGCACCACTACTCTGCCTATCGAAGTCACTATGGAGTGCAATCCTGACGATGTGACGGAAGAGTTTGCACAGAACTTGCGTTCTCTTCCTATCAATCGTATCTCTATGGGAGCGCAGACTTTCTCGGATGAACGCCTACGTTTCCTACATCGTAGACATACAGCTGACGAGGTAGAAACTGCTGTCAAACGTCTAAGAAATGTAAACATCAAGAACATATCAGTAGACCTTATGTTTGGTTTTCCCAATGAGACACTTGAAGAATGGAAAGAAGATATTGAACGACTGCTTGCTTTAGACATTGAACATATCTCTGCATATAGTCTTATGTATGAAGAAGGGACTCCCCTCTATCGCCTTCTTCAAGCGGGAAAGGTCAAGGATATGGACGATGAACTTTATCGTCAGATGTACGATACACTCATCGACCGCTTAGCTGAAGCTGGTTATGAGCAATATGAGATTAGTAACTTTGCCAAGCTCCAAGTTCAAAGCCTCCAAGTTCAAAGTCCCTATCGCTCCCAACACAATAGTTCTTATTGGCACAATGTACCTTATATAGGTATCGGTGCTGCTGCCCATTCCTACAGCAATGGTAAGAGAAGTTGGAACGTAGCAGACACTAAGGCTTATATTGCTTCTATCCAAGAAAACAGGCTCCCTTGCGAAGAGGAGATAATTGATGCAGACACACATTACAATGATATGATAATGACAGCCTTACGCACAAGTGAAGGAATAGACCTATCGACGCTCTCTGCTGAATATCGAACTTATCTCATGCGTCTTGCTAAGCCTTTACAACAACAAGGTTTATTGAAAGAGGAGAATGGTTGGATCCACCTTACACGTGAAGGTATCTATGTCAGCGACTCAGTTATGAGCGATTTAATGAAAGTATAAGTATATCATCACCCAACATTCCCATGACCAACGAAGAATTTGAAAAGAAGTGGGCAGAGAATCGCAAAGAGGTTCTTGCCAACAACGAAGAGTATCAGCGTATTGCCCAGAGCTATAAAGGTTCGGGCTGGATTGATTATGTCATCTTAATAGCAGGTTTTGTCATCTGCGAGAACTATACCAAGACGATTGTAAACAGCATTGTACTCCAATATCTCCTTGCACTTGTAGGAATGATCTTAATATGGTTGGGCTATCGCCTTATCAAGAGTTTATTCAACAGCAAGCAAACATTAGAGGAACTCGAAGAAAAGATTAAACAGCAGTATAGAGACTCACTCTCCAACTGATAAAAAATACAAACCTCCGACCTTACAGTGACTGAGAAGCACTCTAAAAGTCGGAGGTTTCGTATATTCAGCTTATCTGAAGAATGCCTGGATAAACTTATTCTTTCTTTGCAGGCGTCTTCTCCTTTGCTGGTGGTAACACTAGATTTAAGATGACACCGACAACTGCAGAGAGTCCGATACCACTAATTGAGAAACTACCCCACTGCAGCACTGCACCTCCAATACCCATTGTCAACGTAATAGATATAATAATGATATTACGTGTGCGGTTGAAGTCAACCTTATGCTGAATGAGGTTCTGAATACCTACAGAAGCAATCGTACCGAAGAGCAATAACATAATACCTCCTAACACTGCAGAAGGAATACTCTGTAACAAGGCACTCAACTTACCAATAACAGAAAAGACAATTGCTGTGCAAGCCGCAATACGTATTACTTGTGGGTGTGTTACCTTTGTAATGCTCATCGCTCCTGTCACCTCACTATAGGTTGTCACAGGGGGACCTCCAAAGAAAGATGCAGCCAAGCAAGCCAAACCATCACCTAACATTGTGCGATGCAATCCAGGAGATGCCGTAAAGTCTTTATCAGCAACAGCACTTACTACATAAATATCACCCACATGCTCTATCACTGGTGCTATAGCAACAGGAATCATATAAAGGAATGGTTCCCATGCAAATTGTGGCAAATGGAAATCTGATAAGGCGGGAGGCAAAGCTAACCATGGTGCTGCCTCAACATGTGAGAAGTCAACAACGCCCAAACAAATAGCGACAATGTAACCTGAAACAATACCACAAATAACTGGTACAAGCTTCATCAGACCACGCCCCATAGACAACACACACACTGCTACTGCCAATGAGACAAATGCCAATAACCAGTTTGTCTTTGCCATATCAACTGCTGACGTCGATAAGGACAAGCCTATTAAAATAATAACAGGTCCTATGACAACAGGTGGGAACAATCTGTCTAACAATTTCTTTCCCTGCCATTTTATTAAGGCTGACATAACAAAATAAACGAGAGAGACTCCTGCTATTCCTGCCAATGTACCAGGCATTCCCCATTGCTTTGAAGCCGCAATGATTGGTGCGATAAAGGCAAATGATGAACCTAAAAAAATAGGAACCTTACCTTTCGTAACCAAATGAAAGATAAAAGTTCCTAGACCTGCTGTGAATAACGCCGTTGCTGGATCAAGCCCAACAAGCAAAGGGACGAGAACAGTAGCACCGAAAGCAACAAAGAGGAATTGCACTCCCACTATTGTCTTTCGCATCGGCGATAGTTGTAAATTACTCATGTATAGAATGATTTTTATTAGTATTTGTCAGAGATGTATTGCTACGCATTCAATTTGCAAAATTATAAAAAATGTATGTCATTGTGGTTGAAATAAGAGAAAAAATGACTTTTAAGTAGAAAAAGAGTTCCTTTATGTATGATAGCGCAATTCTTTTTGTATCTTTGAGTCATCTTTTCTAAGTCTAAACAGACAATACGCTATGACAAAAAAACTTCTATATGTCCCTATCCTACTTTTATTAGTTTGTTGCACACAATCTAAAAAAGCTCTACATATACTTGAAAATACAGCTAAGGAGGCAACAACAAGTTCACAGCTGACACTTGAAGATGCTGCTAAGAAAGCCAAACCAGATTACGTTCTGTCTGAAGAGGAGACAAAGTATGTTACAAGTTCAAATACGTTCAGTCTGAAGTTGTTCCAACTATTAGCCAACAAGAACAGTAAGGAGAGTATAGTTTTATCGCCCATGGCTGTCATTTATTCATTAGACATGATTAACAACGGTGCAAACGGAAAGACACAAGAGGTCATTTCGAAGGCACTTGGCTATACGGCTGATGACCTTGATGCCATTAACTCACTTAACAGAACAATGCTGATTGGTCAGAGAAAGGAGGAGACGAATGTAGATAATGAGTCGATGGGATATATGATTACTGCCAACTTCCTAATGCTACATGAGCAAACAAAGCTATTACCTGACTTTCAAGAAGCATTAGAACACTATTATTTTACCAATATTATCGACTCTGCCAACACTCCGAAGGGCAAAGAAAGTGCTAACAAACTTTGTAAAACAATCACCAAAGGTGAGATTCAATCCTTGCCTATCAACCTTACAGGACCTCGTGCCGCACAGCTTATCAATGCCGTTACGCTTAAGACGGCTTGGTGCTTACCGTTCGACAAAGATATCACAAAGCCTATGCCTTTCTTCACTGAGGATGGTAAAAGCAAGCAGGTCAATATGATGAGAAACTATGATACGATGCAAAAGTATCAAGGTTATACCACAAAGGATTATCAAGTGCTGCGTATGCCTTTAGAAAACGGCTTTAGTCTATATGCTGTCCTACCTCTAAAGAAGAATAACTTGCAGGATGTCATTCGCAAGTTAACAATCAAAGAATTGCATAAAATCTCTCAAAACACCAAAGCGTATGACTATGTAAACGTACTGTTTCCACGCTTTACCATCTCTGCAAATATTCCTATGAAACAGCTTTATGGTGAAATGGGCTTAGGTAATCTATTCTCTCGTGAAGCCGATTTTGGTAAGATGAGTGCTCAACCACTTGTTGTTGACGATGTTTTCCAGCAAATAAACATGAATATTAACGAGGAAGGAATCAGTGCAAAAGCCATTCAAGTTATGCTATTTGCCAAATTATCAGCTATGGACAGTTCTTCTACGTTCACCTTCAAGGCTGATCACCCTTTCCTTTATTACATCCTTGATAAGTATAACAACATCTGTTTTATCGGGAAATACATGGGGTAAGCATTCTTCCACTAAATACGTAGTTTGGAAATAGAATCAAGGCTTACTCTTGCATGGTATGACTACGCACAAATTAGATGGTCTTACAAGGGGGATAAACTACAAGGTGAAATGCAAATAGCCACGATGTCTATCCGACTTCTACCAACAACTTAATCCCACATTACGCCATTTGTAAACTATTTTCACACCCCGCAACACCAATACATGCTCTTTTGGCTTCTTAAAGACGCCTAATTGACTTGCTAAAGGTGCCCTTTTGAAGCCTTACTAACGCCCTTTTGAAGTCCAATTAAGCACCTCTTTCAACGCTACTTTATAACCTACTGACTCTCTGTAGGTTACAAACCTGCTTTTTATACGTATTTTTACCGCTATTCATAGAGGTTTTATTCGAAATTATGTAATGTTTTTTCAAAGCCTCGTCCGACTTTTGAAGTATTAAAATATTTGTCTTCATGAAAACAACTTGGCAATGAGGGCACACGGAGTCATGGAGGGGACGGAGGTAAACGCAATGTCACGGAGGTGCCGACGGCACAAAGAGCGACGGAGGTATAGCGTACAGATTCTTGATAACTATTTTGGGATAAACGCTTTGTATATAAATTGCTAATAGAATTGGCAAACAAGCTCCGTCGCTCTATGCACCGACGGTGCCTCCGTGACTTCCATTGCTTTGTTTTAATAATCCTCCGTTCTCTCCGTATCTCCGTGTGACATTTCGTCAGAAACCTAACCTTAAGTGGCAAACCCTATCACTCCAAAATCCTAAAGACCAAAATAATATTGCTGATAATTACACAACTTCATTGCTTCTTTGTGTTATTTTTACTAACTTTGTACATTACATATAATGCAGAGAAAACTTAGGTTTAAACCGACATTAGTCATTAGAAGCTATACATATCGCAGGCTAATAAGCGATTTAACTTAAATAAGCCTACAATATGGTTTGTGAGGAGTTTAAAACAGTTCTTGATTCTTAAATATAAGGCTGTTTGGGAACTTTCTTATTCAAAAATAAAATATTATCTTTGCAAAGAACATTTAGGAAAGAAAAAAGAAAATGATATCAATAGACGGACTGACGGTGGAATTCGGCGTGAAGCCATTGTTTAAGGATGTTTCATTCGTCATCAATGAACGAGACAGGATAGCCTTAGTGGGAAAGAACGGAGCGGGAAAGTCAACGATGCTGAAGATTCTCTGTGGAATGCAGAAGCCTACGAGCGGCGTTGTGTCTGTACCAAACGATACAACAATCGGTTATCTACCACAGGTGATGAAGCTCTCTGACGATACGACCGTGAAGGAGGAGACGCGTAAGGCTTTCGCTGACAAGACGAAGATTGAGGAGAAACTCAAGAAGATGGAGCAGGAAATGGCTGAGCGAACTGACTATGAGAGTGAGGGATATGCTGAGTTGGTGGAACGCTTTACGACTGAGCACGAACGATATATGATGATGGGAGGAGAGAATTATGAGGCTGAGATTGAGCGTACACTAACGGGTCTCGGCTTCAGCCGTGATGACTTCGAGCGCCCTACACGTGAGTTCTCTGGCGGATGGCGTATGCGTATCGAATTAGCGAAGATTCTTCTCCGTCGTCCTGACGTACTCTTGTTAGATGAGCCAACGAACCACCTTGACATCGAGTCTATTCAATGGCTGGAGCAGTTCCTCTCACAGAGCGCTAAGGCGGTTGTACTTGTAAGTCACGACCGTGCGTTTGTCAACAACGTCACAAACCGTACGCTGGAGATTACTTGTGGGCACGTGGAAGACTATCGTGTGAAGTATGACGAGTATCTTGTCCTCAGAAAAGAACGTCGTGAGCAGCAGCTCCGTGCGTATGAGAACCAACAGAAGGAGATTGCCGATACCAAGGCGTTCATTGAGCGTTTTCGTTATCAGGCTACGAAAGCCGTACAGGTGCAGCAGCGCATTCGTCAGTTGGAGAAGATTGTACCAATCGAGGTGGACGAGGTGGACAATTCGGCTATGCGTTTGAAGTTCCCTCCATGTCTGCGAAGTGGGGATTATCCAGTCATTGCAGAGGGATTGGGGAAGACTTATCCAAGTAGACTGCATAGTGACGGACCGGGTCAGACGGTCT
>ERZ772909.524-NODE-524-length-23503-cov-7.588280_pt1 | contig 23503 bp, 24 predicted proteins | sample MGYA00511137_ERZ772909 | MGnify/ENA primary metagenome ERZ772909 (study PRJEB29015, sample SAMEA2738095) | human oral metagenome | biome: human oral; feature: human-associated habitat; material: saliva | place: China | collected 2270 ... | reverse complement strand
TGCTTCAGGGTTACCACCGATCGCAAAGATATTTTTACCGAAGCGTGTTTTGTTCCACATCACCCACACACCGAAAGCACAAATGGCCGCATAAATGGTGATATAAGAGAGCTTAAACGAACCTAGACGGATGAAGCCTTGAGCAAAAACAGAGAAGTTTTCGCTGAAACCGGCGATAGGGGAGCCGCCTACAGCATCGTAATAAAGGGAGTTGAAACCGTAAACGATGATCATGGTACCCATGGTGGCGATAAACGGCGTTACGTTTAAGTAAGCGATAACCAAACCATTGACTAAACCGATGACTGCACCTACAGCACAAACAGCAAGGATAACCACCGGAATTGGAATTTCACCGAGGTCAGGGAAAACACGGTTCATGTTTTCCATGGATTGCAACATGGTCGCGGAGATTACCGCAGCGAGACCAACCTGACGACCGGCGGACAAGTCGGTACCTTGTGTGACCAATAAGCCGGCAACCCCAAGAGCGATGATTAAACGCACGGAGGATTGGGTCAGAATGTTACTGAAGTTAACCAAGTTAAGAAATGTCGGATCTTGTGCGATGATGATGCCAAGTAAAATCAACAACACAAAATAAATCGCATTTTGTTTTAGGAAATCGAATGATTTATTTTTTTCTAAGGCACTCATAATTTGTTCCTTTGTTATTTATAAATATTTTGCGGCAAGTTGCAAAATTTCTTCTTGAGAGGTTTTTGCCGTTTCAACGATACCGGCAACTTTACCGTTACTCATGACGAGAATGCGGTCGGTTACCCCAAGGAGTTCAGGCATTTCGGAAGAAATCATGATGATGCCTTTATCCTTTTTCGCCAGTTCCTGAATTAATTGGTAAATTTCAAATTTTGCACCGATATCGATCCCGCGGGTCGGTTCGTCCAACATCAGAATCTCAGGTTGGGTTAATAACCAACGACCGATAATGACTTTTTGTTGGTTACCGCCGGAAAGTGAGCCAATCGTTGTTTTGTGCGATGGCGTTTTGACATTCATGGAATCAATAACCCATTGTGTGTCACTGCTCATTTTCTTATTACTGAGCAATTTCCAAGGGGTTAAATAGGATTTCATGTTGGAAATCAGAGAGTTGAACTCAATGCTTAAGTTAGAGTAAATCCCCGTTGAACGACGTTCTTCGGTCACGAGCGCAAAACCATTATTGATTGCCTCAAGTGCGGTGTGATTTTTTACTATTTTTCCGTTGAGTTTAATCGTACCGCTTTTCAGTTCACGCACACCAAAAATGGCTTCCACGATATCCGTACGTTTCGCACCGACAAGGCCGGCAATCCCTAAAATTTCCCCTTTACGCAAATTGAAAGATACATCTTGAATAGAAGGTTGATTTAACGCCGTCAGATTTTCTACTTCTAAGGTGATTTCTTTTGGAACGTTAGTTTTTTCCGGGAAACGTTGGGTGAGTTCACGGCCTACCATCATGGAGACAATTTGATCCATAGTCGTGCCTTTCACCGGGATAGTATTAATCCATTTGCCATCGCGTAAAATGGTGATTTCATCACAAATTTTGAAGATTTCGTCCATTTTGTGAGAAATATAAATAATACCGCAACCGCGATCTTTTAATTTTTGAATGATTTTAAACAGATGTTCTACTTCTTTTTCAGAAAGTGAGGATGTGGGTTCATCCATAATCACGATTTTAGCGTTGTAAGAAAACGCTTTCGCAATTTCGATCATCTGCATTTGTGAAACAGAAAGTTTGGCGACTTTTTCTTTTGGATCAACATCAATGTCCAATTCATCAAAAATCGCTTTGGTATCACGGTACATTTTCGCGTGATCCACAAAAGGCCCTTTAAGTGGGTAACGACCTAGCCACAGGTTATCCATTACGCTGGTTTGACGCACAAGGTTAAGTTCTTGGTGCACCATGGAAATGCCGTTTTCTAAGGCTTCTTTTGAGGTTTTAAAATTCACGGGTTTGCCTAAAAACAAGATTTCACCTTCGTCTTTAGCGTAAATGCCGAACAAGCATTTTAACAACGTGGATTTACCCGCACCGTTTTCCCCCATCAATGCGTGTACAGAATGCGAACGGACGCTTAAGTTTGCGTGATCTAAGGCTTTTACGCCCGGAAAGGACTTGCTGACATTAGTCATGGTAAGCAGGACTTCGCCATTTTGGCTTCCGCTTTGACTTTGAATTTGCTCTGTCATATCCAACCTCATAAATAAAGGGGAAGGGACATAAGTGTTGTCCTACGCTTCCCCTTACATTAATAAAACAAATTTATTTTAAGAATTCTGATAAGTTATCTTTATCTACACCAACATAAGGAACGCGTACAACACGATCTTTAAGTTCCCATTTAGTGCCTTCGGTAGCCGGTTTGCCATTTGCTAAGTTATTAGATAACTCAACAACCGCTTTACCTTGGTTTACACCGTCATTTAACACGGTACCTGCAAGTTCACCTTTCTTGATCAGTTGTAATGCTTCCGGTAGGGCGTCAACACCGAAGATTGGTAATTTTTTACCGTGTGCTTTGGTTGCTTCTAATGCACCTAATGCCATACCGTCATTGTTAGAAATGATCACTTCGATGTCATTTGCTTTAGAGCTGGATAACCATGCATCGACTTTGTCTTTCGCTAAGGCTGCATCCCACATACCGGTATCAATGAAGAGTTGTTCTGTTTGGATACCTTGTGCATTTAATTGTTCAATCACATATTTGGTACGTGCTTCAGCATCTGGGTGACCCGGTTCACCTTTTAATAAAACATATTGGATTTTACCGTCTTTGTTTAAGTCTAATGCCGGCATTGCTTTCCATTGTTTTGCAATTAAGTCACCTTGGATAATGCCTGATTCTTTCGGATCGGTACCTACAAAGTAAGCGTTATCATAAGAAGCGATTGCTTTTGCACCCGGGTCTTTATTGAAGAACACAACAGGAATATTGTCCGGTTTTGCTTTACCGATGATGGTTGGTGCCGCAGATGGGTCAACTAAGTTGATGGCTAACGCTTTTACGCCTTTTGAAAGTAATACGTCAACTTGGTCGTTTTGAATAGACTGTGCGTTTTGAGAGTCATTCATTAATAATTTCACGTCTTTTAATTGATCTGCGTCTTTTTGGATTTCTTTACGCATCAAAGACATAAAGTTGTCGTCATATTTATAGATTGTCACACCGATACGGGTTTCTGCTTGTGCTGCACTGATGCCGGCACCGAAAGCTACTGCTAAAGCAACTGCACTTAATACTGTTTTTTTCATAATGCATGTTCTCCATTAATTGTTCATATAAAGAATAAAGAGGGGTTTTCTTTCAGTGATAATTCATTAAAGCATTATTATCAAAATCTTACCTTTTTACACTGCAATCGCTACTCGGGTAATTGGTGGTAAGGATACCTTGTTTTTTGGGGAAAGAATGTGATCATATTCACATTTATGAAAACGATTACATCTCTCGCTCAAAAATAATGCAATTTTAATGTTTTTCCTCCTTTGGGTGGACGTTTTCCACCGAAAAGCGTCTGACTAGTGTCGGATTAAATTGCGGATTAATGGGTAAAGAAAGGGTTTTATCAACCAAACTTAGTGCCAGTTTGGCGGCATAATTTGCCATAAGATCAATAGGATAACGAATCGTTGTGAGTTTAGGCACCAAATAACGGGCAATTGGCATATCGTCAAAACCAATAATAGAGAACTGTTTCGGCACTTTAATATTGTTTTCATTGAGTACGGATAACGCACCTGCTGCCATGGAATCATTGTAGGCAACAACGGCTGTTAAATTATCGTTATAACTCAATAGGTTAATCATGGCTTCTTCACCACCTTCGAAATCCGGTGTGCTATGTACGATGGCGTTTTCGACAATAGGGATACCCTGTTCTGTAAGCGCATTCAAATAACCTTGTTTGCGTTCAGCTTCGTCGTTAATTCTATGGTTTGAGCCGATATAACCGATATGGCGATGTCCTGCGTTAATCAGCGTATTAGTAGCGATATAGGTGCCTTTTTGATTATCCAATCCGACACAGCGGGATTCATAACCTTTAATACAACGGTTGATAATCACCATTCCCGGCACACTTTCTAAATAATCCGCTAAAGTTTGATCATCTAACGCTTTGGAATGCACGACCAAACAATTACAACGTTTACGCAGTAGGGTATCAATCGCTTCTTTCTCTTTTTCCGCTTGGTGGTACCCCATACCGATCAAAATATTTTTGCCATGCTCCATGGCAACGTGATCAACCGCTTTCACTAAAATTGCAAAAAAAGCGTCTGTTACATCGGTCACTACAACGCCTAATGTATCGGAACTTTGCGAAGCCAAAGCCTGCGCATTGGCATTTGGACGGTAGCCTAATTGTTCAATGGCGTTCAATACAGCGGCACGGGTGTGTTCTTTCGCACAAGGGTGATTATTTAACACCCTAGATACTGTCGCGACAGAAACGCCAGCCTGTTTAGCAACATCTCGAATAGTAACCATAGATATCCCTTCATTATATGTGACTAAAACCGAAGGAATCATAATCGGAAAAAAGACTTTTTGGAAACGCTTACTTTTAAAAGTGTTGTGTATGTCACAGTTTTTCTCATCAGCTTTATAGCTGAAATAAATAGAAATTCATTTTTGTGATCTTGATAACAGTTTAATTTGTTAAATATGCTATTTTATGCCATATTTTTGTAATCGTTTTCATAAATTAAATACAACCGAACAGAGGTACATTATGACAACTGTTTTTGAACCTACCGATCATCCGCACCGCAGATATAATCCGTTAACCGACCAATGGGTTTTAGTTTCTCCTCATCGCGCTAAACGTCCATGGCAAGGACAACAAGAGAAAGTCAATGAAGAACAAAAGCCAAGTCACGATCCGAATTGCTATCTTTGCCCGCGTAATAAACGCATTACCGGTGAGCCCAATCCCGATTATCACAAACCTTATGTGTTTAAAAATGACTTCTCCGCGCTGTTAGAGGACACACCGGCACCGCAAAATAACGACAATCCGTTATTCCAAAGTTCACAAGCGCGTGGTGAAAGTCGCGTCATTTGTTTTTCACCCGACCATAGTAAAACGTTGCCATTATTGACCGCACTTGAGATCGAAGAAGTCATTAAAGTCTGGCAAGAACAACTCCGTGAACTCGGACAAAAATATCAATGGGTACAAATCTTTGAAAATAAAGGCGCAGCAATGGGCTGTTCTAACCCGCATCCGCACGGACAAATCTGGGCAAACAGCTTCCTGCCGAACGAAGTGGTGAGAGAAGATAAAGCGCAACGTCAATATTATGAAAAACAGGGTTCTGTGCTGTTGGTCGATTATGTCCAACAAGAACTGGCCCGCAAAGAACGCATCGTTGTGGAAACGGAACATTGGGTTGCTGTGGTACCGTATTGGGCGGTTTGGCCGTTTGAAACGTTGTTGCTGCCAAAAGCACAGGTTAAACGCTTAACGGAATTAACTGACGCTCAAGCGAAAGATTTGGCGGTGATATTGAAAAAACTCACGACCAAATACGACAACTTATTTGAAACTTCTTTCCCGTATTCTATGGGTTTCCACGCTGCACCGTTTAACGGCGAAGAAAACGACCATTGGCAACTACATGCTCATTTCTATCCACCACTTTTACGTTCCGCTACCGTGCGTAAGTTTATGGTGGGCTATGAAATGCTTGGTGAAAGCCAACGTGATTTGACGGCAGAGCAGGCAGCAGAAAGACTGCGTGCATTGAGTGAAATTCATTATAAACTAAAATAATGCGCCGAATTCCCCTCTTTAGCAAAGAGGGGAGCTGATTGAGCAATACTTGAAGATAAAGGACACAAACATGACCCCAATCCAAAAATCCCAACACATTTTCACCCAAAAATATAACAAACAACCTGAATTGACCGTCTATGCGCCTGGCCGAGTCAATATCATCGGTGAACATACCGACTACAACGATGGCTTTGTTATGCCTTGTGCGATTAATTTTGGTACGGCCGTTTCTGGTACAAAACGAGATGATCATATTTGGAATGTTTATGCGGCGGATCTTGATGAAACTGATGAATTTTCTCTTAATGTTGAAATTCCTAAGAGTGAACACAAATGGGCTAATTACGTGCGTGGGGTTGTAAAATTTATCCAAGAACGTTACCCGCACTTTCAACAAGGTGCAAATTTAGTGATTTCTGGAAATGTGCCTCTTTCTTCTGGATTAAGTTCATCTGCAGCGTTAGAAGTTGCGGTAGGTAAATTCTGCCAACAACTTGGCGATTTACCGCTTTCTCACACGGATATTGCATTGAATGGGCAAAAAGCGGAAAACCAATTTGTTGGAGCTAATTGTGGCAATATGGATCAGTTAATTTCTGCACTTGGGCAGGAAAATCACTTACTGATGATTGATTGTCGTAGTCTTGAAACCACTCCAACCCCCGTGCCACAAGATGTCGCCGTAATTATTGTGAACTCAAACGTACCGCACGATTTGGTAACAGGCGAATACAATACTCGCCGTCAGCAATGTGAAGAGGCGGCAAAATTTTTTGGAGTAAAAGCATTACGTGATGTTTCAGTTGAGCAATTCCGAAAAAGAGAAGCGGAATTGACCGCACTTTCTCCGTTAGCAGCAAAACGTGCCCGTCATGTCGTAACTGAAAATCAACGAGTACTCGATGCAGTGGAAGCATTGAAGAAGAATGATTTGACCCGTTTAGGTGAGTTAATGGGGGAATCTCATGATTCAATGCGTGATGATTTTGAAATCACCGTGCCACAAATTGATTATTTAGTTGAATTGGCTCAACTTGTTATTGGCAAAAGTGGTGGTGCACGTATGACGGGCGGCGGTTTTGGCGGTTGTATTGTCGCACTTGCGCCGCATGATAAAGTCGATGCAGTTCGTAAAATTATTGCGGATAATTACGAGAAAACGACTGGTTTAAAAGAAACTTTTTATGTGTGCACTGCATCACAAGGTGTTCGAGTGATTTAAGAGAAAATGATGTTAGAACAAACTACTTTTAATGCGCCTGATGGTGTACCTTATCAGCTTATAACCCTGCAAAATCAAAATGGGATGCGTGTTCAATTTATGGATTGGGGGGCTACTTGGCTTTCTTGTAAAGTGCCAGTAAATGGCACTTTACGCGAGGTTTTATTGGGTTGTAAGGTAGAGGATTATCCCACTCATCAAAGTTATTTAGGCGCAAGCGTAGGGCGTTATGCAAATCGTATTGCAAATGCACAATTTGAATTGAATGGTGAACTCATTCAATTGAAAAATAATCAAGGAAAACATCAGCTTCATGGTGGAGAGGGCTTTGATAAACGCCATTGGAAAATTCAAGAGTGCGGTGAGAATTTTGTGTGTTTTTCATTACATTCAGAGGATGGTGATCAAGGTTTTCCTGGTAATGTGGATGTGTCTGTAACCTATACGCTAACAGATGATAATAGCGTAAAAATTGAATATGCAGGGATGTGTGATAAGGATACTGCATTGAACCTAACGAATCATGCCTATTTCAATTTAGAAAATGCAGAGCAAGGCAGTGACGTGCGTGAACATACATTACGTTTAAATGCTGATTTTTATCTGCCTGTAGATAATGAGGGGATTCCTAATTCTCCATTAAAACACGTGGTGAATACAAGTTTTGACTTCCGTATTGCTAAAACCATCAAACAAGATTTTTTACAAGGGGATCAGCAAGCAACAAAAGGTTACGATCATTCCTTTATTGTCAATAAAGCTTGGCAAAAGCCTTGTGTGTTACTGACTTCTCCAACTGGTGATTTAAGTTTGGAAGTAAGAACCTCGCAAGCCGCATTGCAGGTTTATACGGGTAATTATCTTGCAGGTACACCAACGAGAAATGGCGAATTATATGCCGATTTTTCTGGCGTAGCACTGGAAACCCAATGTTTGCCAGACACGCCTAATCATCCTGAATGGCAAAATTACGGAGGAATTCAAAAAGCAGGCGAGCGATATTATCAATGGACGGAGTTTAAGTTCTTATTGATCTCTGGTTAACTGTGTTCTGTTTGTTAGCGATAAGGTTATGTCAATCACTTAAGCATGAAGAAATTTTGAAAAAATAATACGCTCAGATATAATTGATAATGTTTATCAATTATATCTGAGGTTTATTTATGAAAAAACAAAGCTTGCTACATTAGTAGCGTTTTTTTGCACATCTCCGATAGTGTTTGCTCAAGAACAGGCTGCACTTTCTCATAACTCACCGCAAGAAAAGTTGAATGAAATTATTGTGAGTGATTCAAATATTAGCGATGCATTGGTGAATACATCGGTAAGCCATCAACAAATTTTCTTAAAACAGTCACGTGATGTAAAAGATATTTTTGCAGGAAAAATGGATGTTAATGTCAGCCAATTGTAAGGTGCACGCTCCGGCGGAGAAGGTGTAAACATTCGAGGCTTACAAGCTAACCGAGTCACTACAACAATAGATGATATTCCTTTACCAGAAGCGCAAGAAGCGAAACATTTTATTTCTTATGGCTCAGAATTTGGTCGTACAGATTACATTGATGTAAGTGCTTTACGTAGTGCGGATGTTCGTTATGCTGGTTCAGCTAATAGCCTTTCTGGTAGTGTTAATTTTACAACGATAGAACCTTCAGATTTATTAAAAGGTCGTCATTTCGGTGGCGTTGTAGGAACGGGTTATAACAGTGTTGATCGTTCAGTTTATGGTAGTGCTGGAGGCGCAGTCAAAGCTGGAGATTATGAAGGCATGGTAATGCTAACTCAACGAAAAGGGAATGAAACTAAAAACCAAGGTAAAAATAATAGTGTGGGGGAAACACGTACAGCACCAAATCCAACGGATACTAAAAATACTTATCTATTAACTAAGCACTATTATCAACTAGACGATAAGAATAAGTTAGGTTTTATTTTTGAACATCAACATAAGAATATCAATAAAGATTTACTTTCTTTCAATAATTCTAACATTGATATGCGTACAGGAACGCAGATCACGGGCTATACGCAGGATAAAGTAACTAGAGATCGTTTTTCGTTAAGTCATGAATACAATAACGAAAAAGGCTGGTTGCAATATGCAAAAACACAAGTTTTTTATCAAGACGCCAAAACTGAAAACTATCGTTATCGTTTAGGTACGAGAAGCTATCGTCAAGAAAATACTAAATTTAGTGATAAAAGCTATGGCCTTGTAAGTAATTTAATTTCAGTGATTGATGGAAATATTCCTCAAGTGTTACGCTATGGTTTATCTTATGTGCATAATAAAGCGAGTGATGATATTCATCTTGTCAGACCAGCTTATCGTCAAGTTACCAATATGTATCCAATGGCAGAGATGCAACAGGATAAGTTTACTGGTTATTTAGAAGATGAAATGGCGTTTGGTAACTTTGCCATTACACCACAATTGGGTTTTGTACATTATCGAGTAAAACCAATATCTAATGATAATCGAGTTGCTGAATTGCACGCTCGTAAGCAATCCGAGACCTAATTTACTCCCAAAATTAGCTTGGAATATCGATTGTCCGATAATTTCATTCCTTATTTACAATATTCCCGTGGTGTTAGAACGCCATCAACACGGCAGCTAAGCTCGTATTTCTTTGAAAGTGTTATCTATCCTATTCCAGGGCGTGGTACACAAACGGTAAATGTCGCAGAGTAGGTAATCCTAATTTGAAATCAGAAACGGCAGATAATTTTGAGGTTGGTGTAAAAGGTAAAACATCAGAGATTAATTATTTAGTGACTGGTTATTACAACCGCTATCATAATTTTATTGATTGGGTTGCCAAACCAACGAATGGTTACACCAGCTTTATTCAATATGATAATCTTGATAAAGCTAAGGTATATGGTGTCACCGCCGATATGAAATGGAATTTTTATGATGATTTTTATACCATTGCGGGTCTTTCCTATTCACGTGGTAAAGCTGAAAATAATGGTATAAAAACACCAATAAATAGTATTCAGCCAATGAAAACAAAATTAGGTTTTGGTTATGAAGGAGAATCTTTTGGGGCTACTATCCAATGGACATACAGTCGAGGTAAATCAGATAAAGATATTGAACAATCATCAGCTTATCTATACAACCCAACAGGTGGATATTCTTTATTTGATTTAGGTGCTTATTGGAAACCAACCAAAAACTTAGTATTTACAGCTAATGTGAATAATCTGTTTGATAAAAAATATTGGAATTGGAATGATATTTCTTATCTTGCCCTGCTAAGTAAAGCAACGCAAGATCAAGGAAGACCTTCATCAACCATTCCAATGGCTATTACATCAGCCAATGCGGATCGTTATAGCGCACCAGGACGTAATTTTAATATTGGCGTACGTTATGAGTTCTAACTAAAATCTTGATGAAATTAACCGCACTTTAGGTTTAAACCTAATGTGCGGTTATTTTTTTATTGATTTTCGTCTTTTCGCTTTTTGCGATTTTTTCCAAAATATGATACTTTTTCGCCGTCAATAAGACATCAACTACAAACCAATATGAACGACGAACAGCAAAATTCAAACCAATCTGAAAATACGAAAAAACCTTTTTTCCAATCTTTATTTGGTCGCTTTTTTCAAGGTGAACTAAAAAATCGTGAAGAACTTGTGGAAGTAATTCGCGATTCAGAACAAAACGATTTAATTGATCAAAATACGCGTGAAATGATTGAAGGTGTGATGGAAATCGCGGAGCTTCGTGTTCGCGATATTATGATTCCTCGTTCACAAATTATTTTTATTGAAGATCAACAAGATTTAAATACTTGTTTAAACACAATTATTGAATCCGCTCATTCTCGTTTTCCTGTGATTGCCGATGCGGATGATCGCGATAATATCGTGGGTATTTTGCATGCAAAAGATTTATTGAAATTTTTACGTGAAGATGCCGAAGAGTTTGATTTATCTTCATTATTGCGCCCAGTGGTGATTGTGCCAGAAAGCAAAAGAGTGGATCGTATGTTGAAAGATTTCCGCTCTGAGCGTTTCCATATGGCCATTGTGGTGGATGAATTTGGTGCGGTGTCAGGTCTTGTTACCATTGAAGATATTTTGGAACAAATTGTTGGCGATATTGAAGATGAATTTGATGAAGAAGAAGTCGCGGATATTCGTCAGCTTTCTCGTCATACTTATGCTGTGCGTGCGCTCACAGATATTGATGATTTCAATGCGCAATTTAATACAGATTTTGATGATGAAGAAGTCGATACCATTGGTGGGCTGATTATGCAAACTTTTGGTTATTTACCAAAACGTGGTGAAGAAATTACGTTGAAAAATCTTCAATTTAAAGTCACCTCGGCAGATAGTCGCCGATTGATTCAACTTCGAGTGACTGTGCCAGATGAACATTTGGCTGAAATGGATGATGTGGAAGAAAAAGCCGAATAGCATTTTATCATCCTCAATGATGGCGCGCGTTTTCTAACGCGTGCTTTTTATTTACTTGAAATGGAATTTCAAATTTCAACACACAAGACGTTCGTGAGGGCGTGCAAAATATAATTGAATTTATGAATAAATATTTTACTTATCTTATTGCGATTATATCTGGTTTAGTCGGTGTTTTTGCCTTTTCCCCATTTGATTATTGGCCTTTAACCTATGTTTCTTTACTCGGTTTACTTTATGTCGCTAAAAATTCTAAAAAATCCACCGCACTTTTAGCTACGTTTTTGTGGTCGATGGGATTTTTCTGTTTTGGGGTGAGTTGGCTTAATGTCAGTATTCACCAATTTGGTGGTGCGTCTTTAGGTGTGAGTTATTTCCTTGTCGGTTTACTTGCGGCTTATCTTGCACTATACCCGATGCTCTTTACCTATTTGGTTCAGCGTTTCCAAGTTCAAAGTGCTGTAATTTTTGCCGTGATTTGGACATTGACAGAATTTTTACGAGGTTGGATTTTTACCGGTTTTCCTTGGCTTCAGTTTGGTTATACACAAATTGACAGTCCATTTTATGGCATCGCCCCGATTTTTGGGGTAACAGGATTGACGTTCTTTAGCGTTTGGGCAAGTGCGGTAATTTTTAATCTCGTTTCGTCTTTGTTTAAAACGAGAAATCTTAAATTAGTCTTGGCGAACGTTTTGTTATTGATCATAGTGGGAGGGGGGAGTGCTTATTCATCCCGAATTCACTTTGTAAAAGCTGTTGAAGATAGGGCAATTTCAGTCACGCTTGCACAAGGAAATATTGAACAAAATCTCAAATGGGATCCGGCTTATTTCTATTCTACTTTGGCGATTTATCAAAAATTAATCGCAGACAATCTTGGTAAAACCGATTTAATTATTTTGCCTGAGTCAGCATTGCCAACTCTTGAAAATGCGATTACGCCATTTTTTGAAGGATTAGATCGAGCTGCTAAAGAAACGAAAACGGAGATAATGGTTGGAACCGTATTCCAAGATACGAAATCTGGTAAGTTGCTTAATTCTATTATGACTGCTGGAAACCCAGACTTTCCTTATCAGCCAGATACGTCAAATCGTTATAGTAAGCATCACCTTGTGCCTTTCGGTGAATATGTTCCACTAGAAAGTATTTTACGACCACTTAATTCTGTGTTTAATTTGCCAATGTCTGCATTTCAAAGCGGGGATGCGATTCAGTCATCTTTAATGGCAAAAAAACGCTCTTTTTCGCCAGCAATTTGCTATGAGATTATTTTTGGCGAACAAGTGCGGCAAAATTTGAAACAAGATACGGATTATTTGCTCACAATTTCTAATGACGCTTGGTTTGGTGATTCGATTGGGCCTTGGCAACATTTACAGATGGCAAGAATGCGCGCTTTAGAATTGGGGAAACCGCTTATTCGTGCAACGAATACGGGGATTTCAGTCTTTGTTGATGCACAAGGTAAGGTGTTAGCGCAGGCACCACAGTTTATTGAAACAACGTTGACGCATAAAATTGCACCTGCGGAAGGTAAAACGCCTTATTCTGCGTTGGGAAATATGCCTTTATATGCTTTATCATTGTTGTTTTTAGTATTACACGGCATGATGGCGTTTGTTCGTCGTAAGATGAACCTTTCACAAAAACGCTAGTCAAAACGACCGCACTTTTTATTTATAAACGAGATTTTAATGAATCAAAATCTAATTGAAGTTAAGAATCTCACCTTTAAACGCGGTGATCGCGTGATTTACGATAACCTGAATTTGCAAGTAAAAAAGGGAAAAATCACTGCGATCATGGGGCCGTCGGGGATTGGTAAAACCACCTTACTTAAATTGATAGGTGGGCAACTAATGCCAGAACAAGGTGAAATTTTGTTTGATGGGCAAGATATTTGTCGTCTATCTAATAGTGAATTGTATGAAGTGCGCAAGCGGATGGGGATGTTATTCCAATCTGGTGCGCTTTTTACGGATATTTCTACTTTTGATAATGTCGCTTTTCCAATTCGTGAACATACGCATTTGCCTGAAAGTTTAATTCGTCAAATTGTATTGATGAAATTAGAGGCGGTTGGGTTGCGAGGCGCTGCCGCATTGATGCCTTCAGAACTTTCTGGTGGTATGGCTCGTCGAGCTGCATTAGCGCGAGCTATTGCGCTTGACCCTGATTTAATTATGTTTGATGAGCCATTTACTGGGCAAGATCCAATCAGTATGGGCGTAATTTTGAGCCTGATTAAACGATTAAATGAAGCGTTAAATTTGACTTCTATCGTGGTGTCACACGATGTGGAGGAAGTATTGAGTATTGCAGATTATGCCTATATTATTGCAGACCAAAAAGTCATCGCAGAAGGAACATCTGAGCAGCTTTTACAAAGCCAAGATCCGCGAGTGGTGCAATTCTTAAAAGGTGAATCTGATGGTCCAGTGCGCTTTAAGTACCCAGCGCAAGATTATGTGAAGGAATTGTTTGAATGATCGTCAATTTTATTTCTGCTTTTGGAAAACAGGTGATTGACTTTTTCCGTGCATTAGGGCGAGCAGGTTTTATGTTATTTGGCGCCTTGATCGGCAAGCCACAAATTCGTAAGCATTTTCCTTTGCTTGTGAAGCAAATGCATGTTTTAGGTGTCCAATCGTTACTCATTATTTTGTTGTCCGGTTTATTTATTGGAATGGTATTAGGACTACAAGGTTATGTAGTATTAGTCGATTTTTCTGCTGAAACAAGCTTGGGGCAGCTTGTAGCGCTTTCTCTTTTGCGAGAACTAGGCCCTGTTGTTACCGCACTTTTATTTGCTGGTCGAGCGGGGTCTGCATTGACGGCTGAAATAGGCTTAATGAAAGCCACTGAACAACTTTCTAGTCTTGAAATGATGGCTGTTGATCCTTTACGTCGAGTGATTGCACCTCGTTTTTGGGCAGGAGTTATTTCCATGCCAATTTTGTCAATCTTGTTTATCGCGATTGGTATTTGGGGCGGTTCCTTAGTTGGTGTGGATTGGAAAGGTGTTGATTCAGGCAGCTTTTGGTCTGTGATGCAAAATTCCGTGAGTTGGAGCTATGATATTTTAAATGGTTTTATTAAAGCGGTTTTCTTTGCTGTAGCCGTAACTTGGATTGCGCTTTTTAATGGTTATGATTGTATGCCAACATCAGAAGGCATCAGCCAAGCTACAACACGAACAGTTGTGCATGCATCTCTTGTTGTTCTAGGATTAGATTTTATTTTGACTGCTATTATGTTTGGAGCAGGTTAAGGATTTTTTATGAGACAAACAATTAAATATGAGTTTTGGGTAGGGTTATTTTTATTACTTGGTATTGGCGCCTTAGTTTTTTTAGGTTTACGCGTAGCCAACGTACAAGGTTTTGGTGAGACGAAATCTTATACTGTGACGGCAACTTTTGATAATATTGGTGGACTTAAAGTACGTGCACCATTAAAAGTTGGTGGAGTGGTTATTGGGCGTGTGAGTGGTATTACGCTTGATGAAAAAAGCTATTTACCAAAAGTTAGTATTGCAATTAATCAGGAATATAATGAAATCCCAGAAAACAGTTCTTTATCAATTAAGACATCTGGCTTATTAGGTGAGCAATATATTGCATTAACAATGGGATTTGATGATGGTGAATCAGCTATGCTTAAAGAGGGTAGCCAAATTCAAGACACAAAATCTGCTATGGTGTTGGAGGATTTAATCGGCCAATTCCTTTACGGCGATAAAAAATCTGATGGTAACAGTGAAAAGACTGAGCCCACAGGACAATAACAACTAACATTTATTTAGGAGATTTATGATGAAATTTTTCCAAGTGAAAAAATGGTTTGCAATTTTAACCTTAGTATTTACCGCACTTTTTACTGCTGGTACAGCTATGGCTGAAACAAGCCCTTATGTATTAATGCAACAAGCGTCAGATAAATTGTTTTCTGATATTCAGGCAAATCAAAGCCAGATTAAAAAGAATCCAAATTATTTACGTACTATCGTTCGTAATGATTTACTGCCTTATGTTCAAGTCAATTATGCAGGTTCTTTGGTGCTAGGTTCTCATTTCAAATCGACTACACCTGAACAACGCGAAAAATTCTTTAAAGCTTTTGGTGATTTTATTGAACAAGCTTATGCACAAGTATTAACAGCATATTCAAATCAACAAATCCAAATTGAGCCAGAAAAAGCATTAGGCGACAAAAACTTAGTAAATATTCGTGTGAATATTATTCAAGTTAACGGAGTTGCGCCAATTAAATTAGATTTTAAATGGCGTAAAAATAGTAAAACTGGCGAATGGCAAGCTTATGACATGGTTGCTGAGGGTGTGAGCATGGTTGTAACAAAACAACAAGAATGGAGTGGTATCTTACGTCAACATGGCATTGATGCATTAACTGCACAAGTACAAAAATCAGCAGCCCAACCTGTAACATTAAGCAAATAATCTTGTTGCCATGTTAAATTGGGATTTAAAGAAAAATGATGATAAGATAGCGCTCCTTTTGTCAGGGGAGCTATCTCGCAACACGTTGTTGCCTATGTGGCAGCAACGTGATGTTTTTTTATCTGCTAATGCGTTGGATAAAATAGTTGTTGAATGGGATTTGTCTGGTATTCAACATATTGATTCAGCCGGTTTTGCAGCTCTTTGTGATTTTTTACGAGAGTGTCAAAAGCTTAACAAAACAGTGCGATTAGTTTATCCACCAAAACAATTATTAACCCTTGCAGATCTTGTTGGTTTGTCTGATTGGATCGCAAATTTTACAGATCTTAATTAAACGGAAATCTGATGGAACTTCAAGAAATTGAACGAATTTTAAAAGAAGCGCTAAACGTAGAAGAGGTTTATGCTCAAGGTGAAAATGCGCATTTTGGCGTGATTGTAGTGAGTGATGAAATTGCTGCACTTTCTCGCGTAAAACAACAACAAACAATTTATGCTCCGTTAATGGCTTATTTTACTACTGGCGAAATTCACGCGTTAACAATTAAAACTTATACCACTGAAAAGTGGAAACGTGATCGTGCATTAAACCAACTTAATTAAGGATTCAAAAATGGAAAAATTTCGTGTTTATGGGCAATCTCGTTTAAGTGGAACAGTGAATATTTCAGGTGCAAAAAATGCCGCACTTCCAATTCTTTTTGCCGCTATTTTGGCAACAGAACCAGTTAAACTCACGAATGTTCCTGCGCTTAAAGATATTGAAACCACTTTGAAAATTTTACGTAAATTAGGCGTGGTTGTAGATCGTGATGAAACTGGCGCAGTTTTATTAGATGCATCGAATATCGATCATTTCACCGCACCTTATGAATTGGTTAAAACCATGCGTGCTTCGATTTGGGCATTGGCGCCTTTAGTTGCTCGTTTTCATCAAGGCCAAGTATCTTTGCCTGGCGGTTGCTCTATCGGTGCTCGTCCAGTTGATCTCCATATTAGCGGTTTAGAAAAATTAGGCGCGGACATCGTCCTTGAAGAAGGATATGTAAAAGCACAAGTATTAGATCGTCTCGTGGGAACTCGCATTGTAATGGAAAAAGTGAGCGTAGGTGCAACTTTATCTATTATGATGGCAGCAACGCTTGCGAAAGGCACCACCGTGATTGAAAACGCGGCTCGTGAGCCTGAAATTGTAGATACCGCTGACTTCCTCAATAAAATGGGCGCAAAAATATCTGGTGCAGGTTCTGATCACATTATGATTGAAGGTGTTGAACGTTTAACTGGTTGTGAGCATAGTGTCGTGCCAGATCGCATTGAAACGGGTACATTCTTAATTGCCGCAGCAATTTCGGGCGGTCGTGTTGTTTGTCAAAATACTAAGGCTGATACTTTAGATGCAGTGATCGATAAACTTCGTGAAGCTGGCGCTCAAGTTGATGTGACTGAGAATAGTATCACTTTAGACATGCTTGGAAATCGCCCTAAAGCAGTGAATATTCGTACTGCGCCACATCCAGGTTTCCCTACTGATATGCAGGCTCAATTCACCTTATTAAATATGGTGGCAGAGGGCACGAGTATTATTACCGAAACGATTTTTGAAAATCGTTTTATGCATATTCCTGAATTAATTCGCATGGGCGGAAAAGCTGAAATTGAAGGGAATACTGCGGTATGTCATGGTGTTGAACAGTTGTCTGGTGCAGAAGTGATGGCGACAGATTTACGCGCATCAATCAGTTTGGTTCTTGCAGGTTGTATCGCAACAGGTGAAACCATAGTAGATCGTATTTATCATATCGATCGTGGTTATGAACATATCGAAGATAAATTACGCGGTCTAGGTGCCAAAATTGAACGTTTTTCTGGAAGTGATGAAGCGTAATTTAGGTACGCTACTTTTCTATTAGAAATTACAAATTTATTTATAATCTTAAATTTCTACTAATGCCTTTCTTTAGAAAGGCATTTTTTTACTGAAATTTTATAAGAGTAGATTGAGCACGTTGTTTAGAAACCTGTTTTTCTACAAGAAAGTGCGGTAGATTATTTTCTTATTTTGATAGTAATCAGTCAGATCAATTTTTTATAACTAAAATTTATAAACTATAAATAAATAATCTTGTTTTTTCATAAGTTTGGTTTTTATAATCACGCTTAGACAAACACAACACAAGGAAGAAAAAATGAAAAAATTATTTTTTACAACCGCACTTTTAAGTGCTGGTATTGCTTTCTCAACATTTTCTCACGCAGGTGAAATTGCTGAGCGCGTTGAAAAAACTAAAACTTTATTAGTGGGAACGGAGGGAACTTATGCGCCATTTACTTTTCATGGTAAAGACGGCAAGTTGACAGGTTTTGATGTGGAAATCATTGAGAAAGTAGCAGAAAAACTAGGCTTGAAAGTTGAGTTTAAAGAAACCGCTTGGGATGGAATGTATGCAGGGTTGAATGCGAAACGATTTGATGTTATCGCAAACCAAACAAATCCAAGCCCAGAACGTTTAAAAAAATATGATTATTCTGCGCCTTATAATTATTCTGCTGGCGTTATTGTGACGAAAGAAAATAATAACAGCATTAAGACTTTCTCTGATTTAAAAGGCAAAAAATCAGCTCAATCAGCAACGAGTAACTGGAGTAAAGATGCTCGTGATAATGGTGCGATTATTGTGACAGTGGATAGCCTTGCGCAAAATCTTGAAGCAGTCAAACAAGAACGTGTTGATGCAACAGTGAATGATAAATTAGCTGTGCTTGATTATTTCAAAAAACAACCAAATGCAGGTTTAAAAATTGCCGTTGAGAGCGATAAGAAAATTCCAACAGGTTTTGCATTTTTGAAAGGTGAAGAAGAACTCATTGCAAAAGTGAACAAAGCACTAGATGAACTACGCCAAGACGGTACATTAAAACAACTTTCAATTAAATGGTTTGGTGATGACATTACTCAATAATTTGTTAGCGAGTCTTCCATTTATGAGTGCAGAACGAGCTGATTATGTAATCAGCTCGTTTTGGCCTATGTTGGAAGGCGCAATTTTATATACGATTCCCTTAGCCGTTATTTCCTTTTTTTGTGGTTTATTTATTGCGGTAATTGTTGCCGTAATTTGTACGCTTCCTCATCCAAATTTTATGACTAAACTTTTGCAAAGTATTTGTCGCGCTTATATTTCTATTATTCGTGGTACGCCAATGCTTGTGCAGATTTTTATTATTTTCTATGGATTGCCTGAAGTCGGCATTAAACTCGAGCCTTTCCCAACTGCAATTATTGCCTTTTCAGTCAATATCGGTGCTTATGCTGCAGAAACTGTGCGTGCATCAATTATTGCGATTCCCAAAGGGCAGTGGGAGGCTTCTTATGCCATCGGAATGAATTATCAACAGGCATTTATTCGCACGATAATGCCACAGGCATTACGCATTTCCGTGCCATCGCTTTCTAACACTTTTATTAGTACTGTGAAAGATACCTCTTTGGCTTCTTTAGTATGGATTGCAGAACTATTTCGTGTCGCACAAAATATTACAGCTGAGAATTATGAGTTTATTTTGATTTATAGTGAGGCTGCATTGATTTATTGGATTTTCTGCCTTGTGTTATCTATTGGTCAAATGCGTTTAGAAAAACGCCTTTCTCGTCACTTGTAAGGATTGTCTATGTTAAAAGTAAGTAATATTCAGAAAAACTTTAATGGCAATCATGTGTTAAAAGGCATTGATTTTGAAATTAATAAAGGTGAAGTGGTCGCAATTTTAGGACCTTCTGGTTCAGGAAAAACCACCTTTTTACGTTGCTTAAACTTGCTTGAACGACCAGAGCAAGGCATTTTGGAATTTACTGATGGTAGTCTAAAAATTGATTTTAGCCAGAAAATTAGTAAAGCAGATGAATTAAAGTTGCGCCGACGTTCATCAATGGTATTCCAACAATATAATTTATTTCCTCATCGTTCCGCCCTTGAAAATATCATGGAAGGAATGGTTGTCGTGCAAAAACAAGATAAGAGTCAGGCGAGAGAAAAGGCTCTTAGCTTGTTAGAGAAGGTAGGGCTAAAAAATAAAGCGGATTTATTCCCATCCCAACTTTCTGGTGGCCAGCAACAGCGAGTCGGGATTGCTCGAGCCCTTGCGGTTAAACCTGATATTATTTTATTAGATGAACCTACATCGGCGTTAGATCCAGAATTGGTTGGCGAGGTGTTACAAACACTAAAAATGCTCGCTCAAGAAGGCTGGACAATGATTATTGTTACTCATGAAATGCAGTTTGCGAAAGATGTTGCGGATCGTGTAATTTTGATGGCGGATGGGCATATTGTAGAACAAAATACAGCAGATAAATTCTTTTCTTGCCCACAACACGAGCGGACTAAACAGTTCTTATTACAAGCCAAAATAGCACTTGATCCAGATTATTGTATTTAAAGTGCGGTAAATTTTTAGAGAGTTTTCTGAATAATGGATTATTTAGGATTTAATCGAAACGTGATGAATTTCACAAGTTGAGAATTAAATTCCTCTGAATCTTTACATTATCAGCGCACAATGCAAGAATGATCGCATTCAAATTTAAGTCAACAGGAGTAAATCATGACTTTGGCAGAACGTTTAAAACAAGAATTTGTTTCTGGTTGGAAACCTTTTGAGGTCGTTTGGCTTGCGCTTTTCATCATTGCGCAGATTTGGGCTTATGTACAAGCGCCAGATTCTTGGTTAGCAATGATTTCTGGTATTTCTGGTATTTTGTGTGTGGTATTGGTAAGTAAAGGTAAAATTAGTAATTATTTCTTTGGATTAATTTTTGCTTACACTTATTTTTATGTCGCTTGGGGATCAAATTTCTTAGGTGAAATGAATACCGTACTCTATGTATATTTGCCATCTCAATTTATTGGTTATTTCATGTGGAAAGCCAATATGCAAAATAGTGATGGTGGAGAAAGTGTGATTGCCAAAGCTTTAACTGTTAAAGGATGGATGACATTAATTGTTGTGACTACGGTTGGGACTTTGCTTTTTGTTCAAGCATTACAAGCGGCTGGCGGCAGTTCAACAGGTTTAGATGGTCTAACTACAATTATTACGGTTGCTGCACAGATTTTAATGATTTTGCGTTATCGTGAACAGTGGTTGTTATGGATTGCTTTAAATATCCTTTCTATTTTCTTATGGGCAGAAACACCAGCCATGTACTTAATGTACTCAGCCTACTTACTTAACTCGTTGTACGGTTATTATAACTGGACGAAATTGGTTAAACGTAGCTAAACACACTTAAGCAAAATTAGAAACAAAAAAGAGCGGCAATTTGATCTGCACCCCAAAAGTTGGACTAACCAAACATTTACGATACTGGCTTTAGTGAAAGAATGACTAAAATCATTGAAAAGGAAGGTGTGAGCATTAATTCATTTGCTCAAAAGTTGGGGGTATCACCACCTACAATATCACGCTGGATGAAAGGGGAAGCAGATCCAACAAGAAGCAACCTGATAAAACTAGCAGAGCAGACAGGGATTAATATAGAGTGGCTTGCAATAGGCGCTGGTCCTAAGTATTGGCAACATCCAATAACTGAGGAAATAATTTTACGTGGGCAACCTCAACCAATTGAAAGTAGCAATGACGAAACCTTTTCAGTGATTGAAGATTGCCGAGAAGTGCGTATTTCAGCCGGTGGCGGTGGTTTTAATGATGAATATAAACCTTACCAAACCACCAAAGTAGAAAAGGCTTGGCTCGATTCACGCCGCTTAAAGGCGGAAGACTGTGCGATGTTCTTAGTAAGTGGCGATAGTATGTACCCAACGCTAAAAGACGGTGAAGAAATTATTGTAGATCGGTCTAAAAAGGAATTAAAAGACGGAAAAATCTTTGTATTAAATAATGAAGGTGCAATGCTAGTGAAGAAAGTGCAAATCACCTACAACGGCATCACACTTATCAGCCAAAACACAGAATACGCACCAATAGAACTCAACGCAGAACAAGCCAACAACTTGATTGTGATAGGGCAAGTCGTGCGTGGCTATCGTGACTTCTAATATGTCTCCGACATCAATGTCGGTAACATCCGCAAGAACCGCATCACAAGCGCTTTCTTAATATTTTAAAACACAAAGGCAAGGAAGCCTGTGTTCCTTTCAAATACCGCCAAATAATGGCGCATTTTCGCAAATTCTACCCATAATCACACACAACAAACCGCTAGATTTCACCTAAACGCACCAAAATAACCCCCAAAAACCAACAAAAAAGGCGATTTCTGCCACTGAAACCGCCTTTTCTCCTAGTTCTTACCAAAACAACCATTAAAAAACCTCACTTAAATACACCGCCTCTATTTCATCTTCCTGCAATTTCCACCCTAATTTTAAAGCTGAATTTAAACCCTTTTAAACCCACTTTAAAACAAACTTTAAAATTTTAAAAATATTTAAAACCTAACAATTCACCGCCAACTTTTATGCAAAATAAAACCCAATTTTCGACCATTTCCCCCCAATCCCCACCATTTTCCATTTTTGCATAAACTTCCCCCCCTAAAAACGCCAAAGCCCCACAAATAGGGGCTCCAGCCAATTTTTTTTCCACCAAATTTTTTCTTTTTCCTTATGCAAATATTGTCACTACCCCACATATGATAGTACGATTACAAGCAATATCACCGATCAAACGGTCATTTCTGAACTTACTAATGCAAAACAGGGTGAAACAAAACTAGCAGAGCTTATTAAAGATGACGCCCGACTCAAACAACTTATTCCAGATCAGAAAAAACGTGATGCTTTTATTGCTTATGCCAAAAGTTTCGCGGAGGCTCGTGCAATATTAGATAAGCAAAAAGAGTTGTATCCGAATAATCCCGAATTAGCTCGTTTTGGGTTAGTCAACCCATTTGGTGCAACAGGGGGCAAAGCTATTGCGATTGGTGATGAATCATTAGCTTCTGGTTCATATTCTGTTGCGCTAGGTGCTAAATCAAAAGCAACTAACTATGCAAGCATCGCAACAGGATATGAGGCAAAAGCAACAGGAAAGCAAACATTAGCAAATGGTTTTGCAGCAGAAGCGACAGGTGACTTTAGCTATCGCTATTGGTTCAGGTGCTAAAGTGAAAATAGGAGGTCCTGATTTTAGAGGCTCTATTGCTATCGGTCGGAAAGCTAATTCTCAAGCGGGTCTTTCTATTGCTATTGGTGCAGATTCTATGAACCATGACGGAGGAGTTTATTCGGGTAATACTGCTGTTGGTGCAGGGGCTGTAACAGGTAAATCTGGATCAAAACAAGAGCCAACAGGTGCCACAGCTATCGGTAATGGTGCTCATGCAAATACAGATGAAATTGGTGGACGAATCTGGGCTTATGGTACAGCTATTGGTACATCATCACATGCACAAGGTACTTATTCGTCAGCTCTAGGGATTAATTCAAGAGCGATAGGTCATTATTCAGTATCAATTGGTGTACAAAATGATACAAAAGATCATCAACATGGTGCATGGGGATATGGTTCTAATGCCATTGGTCTTCACGCTCATGCTCATGGG
>ERZ772909.522-NODE-522-length-23697-cov-7.086414_pt1 | contig 23697 bp, 20 predicted proteins | sample MGYA00511137_ERZ772909 | MGnify/ENA primary metagenome ERZ772909 (study PRJEB29015, sample SAMEA2738095) | human oral metagenome | biome: human oral; feature: human-associated habitat; material: saliva | place: China | collected 2270 ... | reverse complement strand
TTCCGTCAATCAGTTAACTTTGCTATTGACCGTACAGCTTATTCAGCACAACTTAATGGTGAAAAAGGTGCAGCACTTGCTGTTCGTAACATTCTTGTGAAACCTGATTTTGTTTATGCTGGTGACAAGTCATTCGGTGATTTGGTAACTGAAAAGATGCCTTCATATGGTGACGAGTGGTCAGGTGTTAACCTTAAAGACAGTCAAGATGGTCTCTTCAACGCTGATAAGGCTAAGACTGAATTTAATAAGGCCAAGGAAGCCCTTCAAGCACAAGGTGTTCAATTCCCAATTCACTTGGACCTTCCTGTTGACCAAGCGGCTAAAACAACGGTTGCACGTGCACAATCTTTGAAACAATCTGTTGAAAAGACACTCGGTAAAGAAAATGTGGTTGTAGACGTTCATCAAATGTCTCAAGATGATCTTCTTAACAGTACTTTGTATGCTTCTAACGCAGCAGCAGAAGACTGGGATATCAATATTTCAGTTGCTTGGGCGCCTGACTACGAAGACCCATCAACATTCCTCGATATCTTCAAAACAACAGCTAGTGAGAACACAAAAACTTACATGGGATTTGACGACCCTAACAATGCAGCAGCAGCTCAAGTAGGTCTTAAAGACTTTGATGCTTTGGTTGATAATGCAGCTAAGGAAACAAGCGACCTCAATGTACGTTATGAACGTTATGCTGAGGCACAAGCCTGGTTGGAAGACAGCTCACTCTTTATGCCACTTATGGTCAATAAGGGTGCTGCTCCAATGGTAGCTCGTTTGACACCATTCTCAGGTGCCTACTCTCAAGTAGGACCTAAGGGTTCTGACAGATACTTCAAGTACCTTGAACCTCAAAAAGATGTTGTCACTAAGAAAAACTATGATAAAGCTCGCGAAAGCTGGCTTAAAGAAAAGTCTAAGTCCAACGAAAAAGCTCAAAAAGACCTTGAGAAACACGTTAAATAAAAGGACGATGGAACTTTCTCATTAGATTGGGAAAGTTCTTTTGGAATTAAAGGAAGAGACATGAAAAAATATATTTTATTGAGAACCCTCCGTTCTCTATTGTCAATATTTGTCGTGACGGCCTTGACCTACACGATTATCTATACCATGGTGCCGAGGCGTCTGATTTTCAGACAGGACCCTAACTACAACAAGATTGCTAAGACAGCTGATTCTAAGGCTAACTATGAAAATACAATCTATGAACGTATGGGTTACATTGATTACTATGACACCAAGGAGTTGCAGGAGCAAGCTAGCTCCCTTGATAAGTCAGTAACCACTAAGCCAACAAAAGAAAATAAGGCTATCTACCAAAAATATGTGGATAGTTTGGGACATGGCTGGCGTTTACATCAGTTCAAGCAAAGCAAACAATTCTATGCGACACGTGATGTGCCAGTACTTGAACGTGTGTTTGGCTTCTATACGCACCTCTTTGAATTTGACAATACTGGATGGGTTAAAGATAAAACAAATCCAAACTTGAAGCGTTATATCCGTATTGAAAATGACCCAGCTATCGGTTGGTCAGTTGTTGGTTCAGGGACTAAGCATAAATACTTGCTTTACTTTAACGGTCAGTTCCCATTTGTTCACCAAAACTTTGTTAAGATGAACCTTGGTACATCTTACCCAACTTATGCTGAGCAAGGTGTTCTTGATGTTATTACACAAGGTCAAGGACAAACACAAAGTTCTGAGGTCAACTTCCCTACTGGTAAGAAGGTATCTTCAGTAGATATCTACTCTCGTACTTATAAATCACCAAGTCAGGCTGATGCTAGAGATCGTTCTTACTATGGAAATGACCCATACACAGCGACCAAGAGTCGCTACCAATACCCATCAATGGTGACAAGTTCTGCCATTGCAGGTTTGATTGGTTTGGTCTTGTCTTATGCTTTGGCAATTCCATTGGGATCATACATGGCACGCTTTAAAAATACCCTCTTTGATAGTGTATCAACAGGTGTCTTGACTTTCTTGCTTTCACTACCAACCATCGCCTTGGTTTATATCATTCGTTTGATTGGTTCTGAGATTGGTCTTCCAGATTCCTTCCCTATCTTGGGTGCGGGTGACTGGCGTTCATACGTCTTGCCATCTGTTATTCTCGGTCTCTTGTCAACACCAGGTCTTGCGATTTGGATTCGTCGTTACATGATTGACTTGCAATCACAAGACTTCGTTCGTTTTGCACGTGCCAAAGGGTTGTCAGAACAAGAAATTTCGAATAAACACATTTTCAAAAACGCTATGGTTTCCTTGGTTTCAGGAATCCCAGCATCTATCGTTAGTGTTATCACAGGGGCAACCTTGACAGAAACAATCTTCGCCTTCCCTGGTATGGGTAAAATGTTGATTGACTCTGTCCGTGCTTCAAATAACGCTATGGTTGTGGGTCTTGTATTTATTTTCACAGCCCTCACCATCTTCTCATTGCTTGTGGGTGATATCCTTATGACTATGATTGACCCACGTATCAAATTGACATCTAAAGGAGGTAAATAATGGCTTCAATTGATAAAAGTAAGTTCCAATTTGTAAAGCGCGATGATTTTGCCTCTGAAACAATTGATGCGCCGGCCTATTCATACTGGAAATCGGTGATGCGTCAGTTCTTCAAGAAGAAGTCAACAACTGTCATGTTGGGAATCTTGATTGCTATCATTTTGATGAGTTTTATCTACCCGATGTTTTCAAAATTTGACTTTAATGATGTGTCTAAGGTTAATGACTTTAGTGTACGTTATGTGCATCCAAACGCTCAATACTGGTTCGGTACGGACAGTAATGGTAAGTCCCTCTTCGATAGTGTTTGGTTTGGAGCTCGTAATTCTATCCTTATTGCTGTTATCGCTACCTTCCTTAACGTTGTTATTGGTTTGCTTGTAGGTGCTGTTTGGGGGATTTCTAAGACCTTCGATATGATTATGATGGAAATCTACAACATCATCTCAAATATTCCTGCCCTCCTTGTAGTTATCGTCTTGACTTACTCATTGGGTGCTGGTTTCTGGAATATGATCTTTGCCATGACTGTTACAGGGTGGATTGGTATTGCCTATACTATCCGTATTCAAATCATGCGTTACCGTGATTTGGAGTATAACTTGGCTTCTCGTACACTGGGAACACCAACTCCTAAGATTGTGGTTAAAAACATCATGCCACAACTAGTGTCAGTTATCGTAACTATGGCTAGTCAGCTCTTGCCAGGATTTATCTCTTACGAAGCCTTCCTTTCATACTTTGGTTTAGGGCTTCCTGTTACGACGCCTAGTCTTGGTCGTTTGATTTCAGACTATGCACAGAACGTTACAGTCAATGCTTATCTCTTCTGGATTCCATTGACTACTTTGATCCTCGTTTCCCTTGCTCTCTTTATTGTCGGTCAAAACTTGGCGGATGCCAGCGACCCACGTACGCATAGATAGGAGTCCAATATGACAGAAAATAAAAATGTAATATTATCGGCTCGCGATATCGTCGTGGAATTTGACGTTCGTGACCGTGTTTTGACAGCCATTCGAGGAGTTTCCCTTGATTTGGTTGAAGGTGAAGTTTTAGCCTTGGTTGGTGAGTCTGGTTCAGGTAAATCAGTTTTGACTAAGACTTTCACAGGGATGCTTGAAGAAAATGGTCGTGTCGCTAGTGGTTCGATTGACTATCGCGGTCAAGATTTGACTAAGCTTAAGAGTCACCAAGATTGGGCATCTATTCGTGGGGCTAAGATTGCAACTATCTTCCAAGATCCTATGACCAGTCTTGACCCAATTAAGACTATCGGTAGCCAAATTGTTGAAGTCATTGTCAAACACCAAGGAAAATCAGCCAAAGAAGCTAAAAAAATGGCCATTGATTACATGGACAAGGTTGGTATTCCTGATGCTGAAAAACGTTTCAACGAATATCCTTTCCAATACTCTGGTGGGATGCGTCAACGTATCGTTATTGCCATTGCCTTGGCTTGTCATCCGGATGTCCTTATCTGTGACGAACCAACAACTGCCCTCGATGTGACCATTCAAGCTCAAATCATCGACCTCTTGAAATCACTCAAAGAGGAGTACGGTTTCTCAGTGATTTTCATTACCCATGACCTTGGTGTGGTAGCAAGTATCGCTGATAAGGTTGCTGTTATGTATGCTGGTGAAATCATTGAATACGCAACTGTTGAGGAAATTTTCTATGAGCCTTGTCATCCATACACGTGGAGCTTGCTTTCAAGCTTGCCACAGTTGGCTGATGATAAGGGTGAGCTTTTCTCAATTCCAGGGACACCACCATCACTTTATACACCGGTTGTTGGGGATGCCTTTGCCTTGCGTTCAGACTATGCTATGCAGATTGACTTCGAGGAAAAAGCACCACAATTCCAAGTTTCAGATACTCACTGGGCTAAGACCTGGCTCTTACATGAGGATGCACCAAAAGTTGAAAAACCTGCGGTTATCCAAAATCTACATGAAAAAATCCGTGCTAATATGGGATTTGCACATTTAGGAGATGAGGAGGAAGGCAATGCCTGAGAAGTTAGTTGAAGTAAAAGATGTGGAGATTTCCTTCGGTGAAGGAAGCAAGAAATTCGTTGCTGTCCACAATGCTAATTTTTTCATCAACAAGGGTGAAACCTTTTCCCTCGTTGGTGAGTCTGGTAGTGGTAAAACCACTATCGGGCGTGCCATTATTGGTCTAAATGATACAAGTAATGGTGAGATTATTTTTGACGGTAAGAAAATCAATGGACACTTGTCTCACTCTGAGAAAAACGACCTTATCCGTCGTATCCAGATGATTTTCCAAGACCCTGCGGCTAGTTTGAATGAACGTGCAACAGTCGATTATATCTTGTCTGAGGGCTTGCATAACTTCCATCTCTATAAGGATGAGGAAGATCGTAAAGCTAAAATCAAGAAAATCATCAAAGAAGTGGGACTTCTTGAGGAGCACTTGACACGTTACCCTCACGAATTTTCTGGGGGACAACGTCAACGTATTGGGATTGCACGTTCCTTGGTCATGCAACCTGATTTGGTTATCGCTGACGAACCTATCTCAGCCCTTGACGTGTCAGTTCGTGCCCAAGTTTTGAACTTGCTTAAGAAATTCCAAAAAGAGTTGGGATTGACCTACCTCTTTATCGCTCACGACTTGTCAGTGGTCCGTTTCATTTCTGACCGTATCGCTGTTATTTACAAGGGGACAATCGTGGAAGTTGCTGAGACAGAAGAACTCTACAACAATCCTATCCACCCTTACACCAAGTCACTCTTGTCTGCTGTTCCTATTCCAGATCCAATCTTGGAACGTCAGAAAGTCTTGAAGGTTTATGATCCAAACCAACACGACTATTCGGTTGATAAACCAGAAATGGTTGAAGTACGTCCAGGACACTTCGTTTGGGGTAACAAGGCCGAAATCGAGACTTATCGTAAAGAACAAAGTAAATAAGTCTTTTCAATGCAAAAAAAATCGTGTTCCAGAAGGAACACGGTTTTTATTTAGTCTAAATTTAAGCGTTTTGTCATGATATAGTAGGTACCAAAGTAACTTGCTGCGATGAGAATGAGAGACTGAACTAGACTAATGATATATGACGAGTTATTAATTGCAGTATATGTTGCATCTCCGGTCAAGGCTGCACCGAGTCCAAAGAAGAAACCAATAAAGAATAGGATAGCCTGAATGGCGAAAAAGGCGACAAATCCCATAAGAACTTTGTTAGTGTTGAAGAGATTTCCGATACTAATACAGAGGTAATAGAAAAGGATACCAGCAATCATTGACAAGATTGTAGAAGGGATGAAGAGGTAGAAAGCGCCTATCTCTTTTAGGATCTGGCCAAAGTAGCTGGTAGCTAGTAGGATATCTTTCATATCAAGGCAGAAAGCAGCTATAATTCCAATCGAAAGGAGTATAACGAGTGATGAAATGATATCTAAAATAAAGGCTACCAAGAGTTTAGACAAGATTAATTGGTGAGCAGAAACTGGGAGCGTATTGGTTAGATAGCCTTCTCTCCCAAAGACAGTCTTTGCAAAGCGTCTGACAATGAGGACTATTGTCGCTATATAAATGGTTCCCCATACGATAATGGTAGCAAAAACCATCAGTGTGAAGAAAGCGAAGAAGAGTAGACTAGGTTCTTCGTGACTGTGTTCAAAGGTGAATATTAATTTGTGAAGCATTAAGCCCAAGGGGATAGAGAGTAGGATGGCAATACCATAAATGCCAAGGTACCACTTACGGACCGATTGTAATTCATACTTAACTAATTTCCAAAACATGCTCATACCTCCTAGTTGTGGAACATCTCTCTAAAGAGTTTGTCGATAGATTTGCCATGGGCTTGACGGATATTATCAGCATCCCCTTGAAGTTCAATCTGACCGTATTTTAAGAAGACAACTTCATCTAGGACGGATTCAATATCTGCAATCAAATGGGTTGAAATGATAACAGAAGCATCTTCAGAGTATTGGTTGATGATGGTTTTAAGAATGTAGTCACGTGACGCGGGATCGACTCCACCGATAGGTTCATCGAGGAGATAGAGTTTAGCTTCACGACTCATAACCAAAATCAACTGAACTTTTTCTTTGTTACCTTTTGAGAGGTCTTTAAGGCGCAAATCAGGCTGAAGCTTTAAATCCTGCAAGAGTTGCAAGGCAAGAGGATAGCGGAAGTCAGCGTAAAAATCTTGGAAGAAATCCAAGTAGTACTGTATTGTCTTACTTTCATCTAAATAGGTTGTGTCAGGTAGATATGCCACTTGAGCTTTAGTGATAGGTGACGGCTGAAATCCATTAATGGTCACTAAACCTGAAGTCGGTTGAAGGAGACCGTTCAAAATTTTGATTAGGGTTGTTTTACCACTACCGTTTGGTCCTAAGAGACCAATGATTTTACCAGAAGGGATGGACATGGTCACATCTCTAAGGGCTGGAATACCATTATAGGTCTTGGTGAGATTTGTTAGAGTTACAATATCAGTCATCGGTCTATAAGTCCTTTCCTGTTTGTTCGATGTAGTCAGTAATGATAGCTTTGATTTCAGGTGAGCTAAAACCAATGGCTGCCATCTCAGTGACAAAGTTTTTCATGAGACTTTGAGCAATCTCGTGTCGTTTTTGATCAATTAGTTTTTCATCTTCGGTAACAAAGCGACCAGAGGTACGGGCAGAGTAGACCAACCCCTCTTTTTCAAGTTCTTGGAAGGCTCTTTGTACAGTGTTGGGATTGACCCCAGCTTCCTGAGCAAATTCTCTAACGGGTAGGAGTTGTTGTCCCATACTCAATTCCTTGGAAGCTATCTTCAGTTTGACGCGATAGGCGATTTGGAGATAAATTGGCGATTTTTCATCAAATGTCCAAGCCATAAGAGACTCCTTTCTAAAAGTATAATATATTATTTTTGTACTACCGTAATGATACAACTAAAATACTGAATTTGCAAGTAAAATGCCATATTTTCTCTAATTTCTTTGGCTTTTCCCAAACTTATATTCCTATTTTTGGTACAATAGGGGCAAGTATATTCGACCTGAAGGGAGATTATTTTGAAAATTTTAGCAACAGATATGGATGGTACCTTTCTAGACCATCTTGGTACCTATGACAAAGCACGTTTGGATAACCTTTTGGCTGCTTGTGAAGCTAAAGATTACGTTTTTACCGTAGCTTCTGGCCGAGCCCTCTTGGCCTTGGAGGAGCTTTTTGATGGGTTTGTGGACCGCATTGCTATTATTGCGGAAAATGGGGCCTTGGTTCAGTATAAGGGTGAAGTCCTGTTTGAGTCCAAGCTAGAACCTAAGGATTATTTGAAAATTGCAGACACGACTTTAGCCTTGCCAACTTGCGAGGGGATTCTCTTGTCAGGCCGTCGAGGTGCCTATGCACCAAACGATGCAGACCCAGCCTATCTTAAGGCCATGGAACGTTACTATGAAAATGTCATGGCAACGAATCTTGAAGCGGTCACAGATGATATTTTCAAGGTAACTGCTAAGTTCCAAGGGGATACCATTATGGAGCGTGGTGACTACCTCAACACAATCTTTGAGGATATGACAGCTGTGACAACTGGCTTTGATTCTATGGATATTATCCTTAAAGGTGTGGACAAGGGCTTTGGTCTTTACCATCTTTGCCAAGAGTTGGGACGTCAGGCTTCAGATGTTGTAGCCTTTGGTGATAATCTCAATGATATGGAGATGTTGACCTTTGCAGGGCGTGCGGTTGCTACGGAAAATGCCCGCGATGAGATTAAGGCAGTAGCTGACGAAGTGATTGGTCACCATAAAGATGGTGCAGTCTTTGATTTCATGGAAGGATTGGTAGGTTCGGATGTCTGAGATTAAATTGTTGGCCTTGGACCTAGATGGGACCCTCTTTACTAAGGATAAGCAAGTAACAGCTGAAAATAGAGCTGCTCTGAAAGCGGCAGAAGCTAAGGGGGTTCATGTGGTCATTACGACTGGTCGTCCTCTGCCAGCTATTACTCATATCTTGGAAGATTTGGGCTTGTTGGATGATAAGCACTATAGTGTGACCTTCAATGGTGGCTTGGTTCAGCGTAATAATGGGGATATCCTCATAAAAAAAGAGATGAGTCGAGAAGATTTAAAGCAGATTTATGCTGTCTTTGAGCCCCTAGGCCTCCCGATGGATGTTATCAGTGATGGCATTGTCTATGGTGTGCCAAGTAAAGGCAATCATTCTCTCTATCGTCAGGCTAACCCTACCTTGACCTTCGTTGATGTGGAGAGTATTGATGACATTCCTGAAAATATCGTCTATAATAAAGTAGTTACGGTCTGTGAGGAAGCGTTTTTGGATGCTCAAATTCAAAAAATACCTGACCATTTATACCAAGCGTTTGAGGTCTTTAAGTCTCGTGAAATTATCCTAGAGGTCATGCCTAAAGGTGTTCATAAGGCTGTAGGTTTAAGACTCTTGACTGATTACCTTGCTCTGGATAAAAGTCAGGTCATGGCTATGGGAGACGAGGAAAACGACTTGACAATGCTGGAGTGGGCTGGTCTTGGTGTGGCTATGGCGAATGCTGTTCCCAAGGTCAAGGCTGTTGCCAAGGCTGTAACGACAAAAACTAATGAGAAATCTGGAGTGGCTGAGGCCATCCACAAATATATTCTAGAGAAATAAGGAGAACCAAATGGGTCTATTTGATCGATTATTTGGACAAGAGGAAAACCAGTCACAGGAAACTGTAGCAAATCAGGAAATTTCAGAAACTGAGGCTCTTGATAATCAAGACTTGTCAACAAGTGAAGGGATAAGCGAGAGTCAAACAGAACAGCTCAGTGAGTCAGAGACTCAAGTAGAAGAGCTTTCATCCACAGAATCTCTTGAATCAAGTGATTCTACAGTGACTGAAGGAAGTGTAGTAGCGTCTTCTGACGAAGACCTTTCTGTTGATAATCAGGCTTCAAGCGAAGCAGAAGGTGTTTCAGAGTCAGAAGAAAGTCAAGTTGCTGTGGATAACCACTTTGCGGATGTCATGGCTGATTACTATGCTAAGAAGGCTCAAGTAGCTGCTGCTGCAGAAAAAGGTGAAACTGTCACTTTTGAAGCCGTTCAAACCCGTAAAGTTGAGGAAAAACCTGAAGAAGTTCAGGCTTCAAAAACTGAAACAGAACAAGAAAAATATAACCGTACCCTCAAGAAGACGCGTACTGGTTTTGCTGCCCGCTTGAATGAATTCTTTGCGAATTTCCGTCGTGTTGATGAGGAGTTCTTCGAAGAATTGGAAGAAATGCTGATTCTTTCCGATGTTGGGGTTAATGTTGCAACGCAATTAACGGAAGATTTGCGCTATGAAGCCCGCCTTGAAAATGTCAAAAAGACTGAGGATTTGCAACGCTTGATTATCGAAAAACTTGTGGATATCTACGAGAAGGATGATGTCTACAAGGAGCAGATTAATTTCCAAGATGGTTTGACAGTCATGCTTTTCGTTGGTGTCAACGGGGTTGGTAAGACAACGTCTATCGGTAAGTTGGCACATAAATACAAGGAAGCAGGCAAAAAAGTTATGTTGGTAGCTGCTGATACCTTCCGTGCGGGAGCTGTCGCTCAGTTGGTTGAGTGGGGGCGTCGTGTTGATGTGCCAGTAGTGACTGGTGCTGAGAAGGCTGACCCAGCTTCAGTGGTCTTTGACGGTATGGAAAAGGCTCTTGCTGAGGGAGTTGACGTCCTTATGATTGATACTGCGGGTCGTTTGCAAAATAAAGACAATCTTATGGCAGAGCTTGAAAAGATTGGTCGTATTATCAAGCGTGTGGTCCCAGAAGCACCTCATGAAACCCTCTTGGCCTTGGATGCCTCAACAGGTCAAAATGCCCTTAGTCAGGCTAAGGAATTTTCAAAAATTACACCTCTTACAGGTCTTGTCTTGACTAAGTTGGATGGTAGTGCCAAGGGTGGTGTGGTTCTAGCCATTCGCCAAGAGTTGGATATTCCAGTTAAGTTAATTGGTTTTGGTGAGAAAATTGATGATATTGGTGAGTTCCATTCAGAAGAATTCATGCAAGGTCTCTTGACTGGTTTGGTTTAAAAGAGTATTTAAAAAAGAGTGAGTACTGAGAAAAGGAATTCACTCTTTTTAATGGTGTCCTCACCTTGAAAAAAGTCGCTTTTATTGGTAAAATAGTAAGGAAAAACGCATGCTCTGAAAAGTGAGCTGTAACTTAATCACTGAACAACCCCTAAGCCAAAAAAAAGAGATGATTGTTTTCTCTTTTTTAAGGTGAGTCATAAGAAGATTTTTAATCTTAGTTTAAGGAGAAGACATGTCTGAACGTGGACTTTTGATTGTTTTTTCAGGGCCTTCTGGTGTCGGAAAAGGAACTGTTCGTCAGGAGATTTTTTCAACACCTGACCACAAATTTGAATACTCAGTATCAATGACCACACGTGCTCAACGTCCTGGTGAAGTTGATGGAAAGGATTATTTCTTCCGTTCGCGTGAGGAATTTGAAGAGCTTATTCGTAATGGTCAAATGTTGGAATATGCTGAGTATGTGGGTAACTACTACGGAACACCTTTGACTTATGTTAATGAAACCTTGGATAAAGGTATTGATGTTTTCCTTGAAATCGAGGTTCAAGGTGCCCTTCAGGTTAAGAAAAAGGTTCCAGATGCTGTCTTTATCTTTTTGACACCACCGGATTTGAACGAACTTGAAGAACGTTTAGTTGGCCGTGGGACAGATTCTGAAGAAGTTATTGCTCAACGTATTGAGCGTGCGCGTGAAGAAATTGCTCTCATGAGCGAATACGATTATGCCATTGTTAATGACGAAGTGCCTTTGGCTGCTGAGCGTGTCAAACGTGTTATTGAAGCAGAACACTTCCGAGTTGACCGTGTGATTGGTCGCTATCGTAATATGATTTCAGAAAAGAAATTATCAGATAAATAAATTAGAAATAGGTATAGAATTATGATGTTGAAACCCTCTATTGACAAACTTTTGGATAAAGTGCCTTCAAAATATTCATTGGTTATTTTGCAAGCCAAACGTGCCCATGAATTAGCCGCTGGTGCTGAACCAACTCAAGAGTTTTTGTCAGTAAAACCAACCCTTCAAGCCCTTGAAGAGATTGAATCTGGTAATGTGACTATCCACCCAGATCCAGAATCTAAACGTGAATTGGCACGTTTGAAAGTGATTCAAGCACGTCTTGCTGCTGAGGAAGAAGAACGTAAAATCAAAGAACAAATCGCTAAAGAAAAAGAAGAAGGCGATAAAATCTAAAATCAAAGTCTTGCTTTGGTTTATGAGGAGAGGGGAGCTGAGGCATAGTGTCTCAGCTTCCTTCTTTATGACGATAATAGGCAGCTCATATTTTCTTGAGCTTGGAAGATGCTGGTCTTAAGGAAGTGACAGGAGGAAATTTATGGTTTTAGTAGCACATATTATTGTCGACGTTCCTCTGATGCAGACGGACAGACCTTATAGTTACCTGGTACCGGAAGCCATGCAAGAACAAATCGCCATCGGTATGCGGGTTCATGTGCCTTTTGGTAAAGGAAATCGTCTACTTCAAGGTTTTATTATTGGCTTGGAAGAGCAGGAAAATTTAAGAGATTTTCCTGAACTAAAACCCATCGCTGAGCTTTTAGATTATGAGCCAGTGCTTAATCAGGAACAGCTGGATTTGGCTGATCAGATGCGACATACGGTCTTTTCTTATAAGATTTCCATCTTGAAGTCAATGCTACCTGGTCTCCTTAATTCGCAGTACGATAAGGTTATCATGGCAACTGATAAACTGGGTGAAGAGGAAAAAGCGACTCTCCTTCAAGGGCAGAATCATATTCTTTTCTCGCAGTTGTCAGAGGTACAACGTCAAGCCATTCCTCGTCTGGTCCAGTCTGGGCGTGTAACGGTTGATTACCTTGCTAAAGATAAGCAGAATATCAAGACTGAGAAGCACTATAGTGTTCAAAAGGGTATTCTCGAGACTTTGGCTATTTCGCAAAGGGCTAAGAAACGATTGGAGTTGCGAGACTTCTTGCTAGAAAAGAGTGAGTCTGGCAAGTTGACGGACCTCCACAAGCTTTTTTCACGAGATGTGGTTAAGTTTTTCATTGAAGCTGGTGCCTTGGTCATCACCGAAGTTGAGGTCAATCGTGCCGATAGCTACTTTGAAAAGGTAGAAAAGACAGATTTTCTTGAGCTTAATGCTCAACAGGCACATGCTGTTGAAGAAATGACGCGTCAGATTGGACAAGGTGGCAAACCTTTCTTATTGGAAGGGGTAACGGGATCAGGTAAGACCGAGGTCTACCTACATCTTATCGAGAGGACCCTGGCAATGGGAAAAACCGCCATTGTCTTGGTGCCAGAAATTTCCTTGACACCCCAAATGACCAATCGTTTCATTTCGCGTTTTGGGGACTTGGTGGCGATTATGCATTCAGGCTTGTCAGACGGTGAGAAATTTGACGAGTGGCGTAAGGTTAAATCTGGTCAGGCCAAGGTTGTGGTAGGAGCGCGTTCGGCTATCTTTGCTCCTTTGGACAATATCGGGGCAATCATTATCGATGAGGAACATGAGGCTACTTATAAGCAGGAATCCAATCCTCGTTATCATGCTAGAGATGTTGCCTTGCTTAGGGCTAAGAGTCATGGAGCTGTGCTTATCCTTGGGTCAGCAACACCCTCTATTGAGACACGGGCGAGAGCTCAGAAAGGGGTTTACCATTTTCTTGAGTTGACACAAAGGGCTAATCCTCATGCTAAAATTCCGCAGGTGGAAGTGGTGGACTTCAAGGATTTTGTGGGCCGTCAAGAGGCGAGTGATTTTACGCCACCACTTTTGGAAAAAATCAGAGAACGTTTGGCACGTAAGGAACAAGTCGTATTGATGTTGAACCGTCGTGGGTATTCCTCTTTTGTCATGTGTCGTGACTGTGGCTATGTGGATGATTGTCCGAATTGTGATATTTCACTGACCTTGCACATGGATACCAAGACCATGAATTGCCACTATTGTGATTTTCAAAAAGCAATACCACATGTCTGTCCTAACTGTCAGAGTCGTCAGATTCGCTATTATGGGACTGGGACACAAAAGGCCTATGACCAATTGACGGAACTCTTGCCAGAAGCCAGAGTGATTCGTATGGATGTTGATACGACACGTAAGAAAGGTGCTCACGAGAAACTCTTAGAGACTTTTGGAAATGGTAAGGCTGACATTTTGCTTGGGACTCAGATGATTGCCAAGGGCTTGGATTTTCCCAATGTTACCTTAGTAGGGGTCTTGAATGCAGATACATCGCTTAATTTACCAGATTTTCGTTCGGCTGAGCGTACCTTCCAGCTTTTGACTCAGGTGGCTGGTCGTGCTGGTCGTGCTGACAAGGAAGGGGAAGTTATTATTCAAACCTATAATCCTAGTCATTATGCCATTCGGTTTGCGCAACAACAGGATTATGAAGCTTTCTATGCCTATGAGATGGGGATTCGACGTCAGTTGGCCTATCCGCCATATTTTTATACGGTAGGAATCACGCTTTCTCACAAGGATGAAGAGTTTGTCGTCCGCAAGAGCTATGAGGTTATGGCTTATTTAAGAGAGTACTTGTCAGACAAGGTGACTTTCCTAGGGCCAACGCCTAAGCCTATTGCCCGAACACATAACCTTTATCATTATCAGATTATTATCAAATACCGTTTTGAGGATAACTTGGAAGAAACGCTTAATAGGGTCCTTGACATGACTCAGGAACCTGAAAACAAGGACCTGCGTTTGATTATCGATCACGAACCTCAGAATTTTACCTAATCTAGAAAAGGAAGAATATGACAAAATTAGTATTTATGGGAACGCCTGCCTTTTCAGCGACTGTGCTGGAAGGACTTTTGACAGATGAGCGTTACGATATTGTTGCTGTGGTGACGCAACCAGACCGTGCTGTCGGCCGTAAAAAAGAAATTCGCATGACACCGGTCAAGGAAGTAGCCTTGGCGCATGACTTGCCAATTTATCAACCGGAAAAATTGTCAGGGTCAGAAGAAATGGCGCAATTGATGGCGCTTGGTGCTGATGGGATTGTTACTGCAGCTTATGGACAATTTTTACCAAGCAAGTTGCTTAATAGCATGGATTTTGCGGTTAACGTCCACGCTTCTCTCTTGCCAAAATACCGTGGTGGGGCACCTATTCATTATGCCATTATCAATGGGGATGCAGAAGCAGGTGTGACAATTATGGAAATGGTCAAGGAGATGGACGCTGGTGACATGGTCAGCCAAAAGGCCTTGCCAATTCTTGACGAGGATAATGTTGGTACCATGTTTGAGAAATTGGCCGTCTTGGGTCGTGACCTTTTGCTCGAGACCTTGCCTGCCTACATTGCTGGAGAAATCAAACCTGTTCCTCAAGATGCCAGTCAGGTAACGTTTTCGCCAAATATTAGCCCAGAAGAGGAGCGCCTTGATTGGAACAAGCCGGCTCGTGACATCTTCAATCAAATCCGTGGCATGTACCCATGGCCTGTGGCACATACCTTGCTTGATGGTAAACGTTTCAAGATTTATGAGGCGGACTTGGCAGAAGGTCAGGGACAGGCTGGTCATATCATTGAAAAAACCAAGAAGAGTTTGGTAGTTGCGACTGGTCAAGGAGCCATTTCACTTAAGACAGTTCAGCCTGCAGGAAAGCCCCGTATGGCTATTGCGGATTTCCTTAATGGGGTCGGACGCAATCTTGAAGTAGGTGATGCATTTGGCCAATGATTGGAAAAAAACAGCCCGTGGACAGGCACTTGAAGTCTCAGAAGAAGTCTTCCAGGAAGGGGCTTACTCAAATATTGCCCTCAATGCCCATCTGAGCAAGTCGCATCTGACAGATAAGGACAAGGCCTTGGTGACGGAAATTGTCTATGGGACCGTGGCTCGTAAGATTACGTTGGAGTGGGTCCTAGCCCATGTCATCGAGGACCGTGACAAGCTTGAACCTTGGGTCTATGACTTATTGCTTTTGAGCCTCTATCAGTTGGCCTATTTAGATAAGATTCCAGCCCATGCGGTGGTTAATGATGCCGTTTCTATTGCCAAAAATCGTGGCAATAAAAAGGGTGCTGAGAAGCTGGTCAATGCGGTTCTTCGTAAACTATCTAGCCAGCCTTTGCCAGATCCAAGCACAATCAAACGTGTCAATAAACGCTATTCTGTTCAGTATTCTCTACCCGTATGGTTGGTTAAAAAACTTATCGACCAGTATGGAGAGGATCGTGCCCTTGCTATTTTCCAAAGCCTTTTTGTGAGAAACAAGGCTAGTGTGCGTGTAACGGATGCGTCACGTTTGGAAGAGATTGCGGAGGCCACTGGGGCTGAGTGTTCAGTATTATCCCCAGTCGGGCTTGTTAAGTCTTCAGGTTACTTTGCTGGGACAGATTATTTTAAAGAGGGCTTGTTGACCATTCAGGATGAGACCAGTCAACTGGTTGCGCCAACTTTAGGGATTCAAGGTGAGGAAGAAATTCTGGATGCCTGTGCGGCACCTGGAGGTAAGACGGTACATATGGCCTCATATTTGACGAGTGGACATGTGACGGCGCTTGACCTCTATGATCATAAGCTTGCACTTATCGAAGAAAATGCACAACGTCTTGGCTTAGCTGATAAGGTTAAGACTCAGAAACTGGATGCTAGTCAGGTACATCAAGTCTTTCCAGCTGATAGTTTTGACAAGATTTTAGTGGATGCACCTTGTTCAGGAATTGGGCTCATTCGTCGGAAACCTGACATCAAATATAACAAGGATCTCCAAGATTTTGAGTCCCTCAAGGCTGTGCAGTTGGATATCCTATCCAGCGTTTGTCAAACCCTACGAAAAGGTGGTATAATAACATATAGTACTTGCACCATCATAGCAGAAGAAAATCAAGAGGTGATTCAAGCCTTTCTTGAGAGCCATCCTGATTTTGAGCAAGTTGCCTTAGACCATCCATGTAAAGACATCGTGGTCAATGGCTGTTTGGCAATTACCCCCGAACAGTATCTAACTGATGGTTTTTTCATCGCACAGTTGCGTAAAAAAGCTTAGGGTTACAGAGGAGGAAATGCTGACGCAAGTCAGAAAGAAAACTATGGAAATATCATTATTAACGGACATTGGCCAAAAACGGTCAAATAACCAAGATTTTGTTAATAAATTTGTCAACCAAGCTGGTGTTACCCTTGTCGTTGTTGCAGACGGGATGGGCGGACACCGTGCTGGAAATATTGCCAGTGAAATGTCAGTAACTGATCTTGGTCGTGACTGGATTAACACTGATTTTCGTGAGTTGAGTCAGATTCGTGATTGGATGATTGCTGCCATTGATGCAGAAAATCGTAAAATTTATGAACTTGGCCAAAACGAAGAATATAAGGGAATGGGAACAACTATCGAGGTTCTTGCCTTTGTTGATAATGCTGTGATTTTTGCCCATGTTGGGGATTCACGTATTGCCCTTATCCGTAATGGTGAGTATAAGCAATTGACGAATGACCATTCTTTGGTCAATGCTCTTATCAAGGCTGGTCAGTTGACCGAAGAAGAAGCAGCAGTTCACCCACAACGTAATATCATTACGCAATCTATTGGGCAAGCTGCTCCGATTGAGGCTGACCTTGGTGTTCAACAATTGGAACCAGGGGACTATATTTTGGCCAATTCAGATGGTTTGACCAACATGATTTCAGTCGAACAGATTGTTCATATTGTCAACAGCCCTGGTTTCGTCGAAGAAAAAACGAGTCGTTTGGTAGCTGCAGCCAATGAGGCAGGTGGTCTTGATAATATTACCGTTGCTCTCATTAAGGTAGAAAGTGAGGAAGGATAATGATCCAAGTTGGCAAATTGTTTGCTGGACGTTATCGAATCCTTAAATCTATCGGACGTGGTGGTATGGCGGATGTTTATCTGGCTAATGACCTGATTCTGGATAATGAAAAAGTGGCTATTAAGGTACTTCGTACCAATTACCAAACTGATCAGGTGGCTGTGGCCCGTTTCCAACGTGAAGCGCGTGCCATGGCAGAACTCAGTCATCCTAATATCGTTGCTATCCGAGATATTGGCGAAGAAGACGGCCAGCAGTTCTTGGTGATGGAGTATGTGGACGGTTCGGACTTGAAGAAATACATTCAAGACCATGCGCCACTTTCTAACCAAGATGTTGTGCGTATCATGGGGGAGGTCCTTTCCGCCATGACTCTTGCCCATCAAAAGGGCATTATCCACCGTGACCTTAAGCCACAAAACGTTCTTTTAACTAAGGACGGTACAGCCAAGGTCACAGACTTCGGAATTGCGGTTGCCTTTGCAGAGACTAGTCTAACTCAAACGAACTCTATGTTGGGTTCTGTCCACTACCTCTCACCAGAGCAGGCTCGTGGATCTAAAGCGACTATCCAAAGTGACATCTATGCTATGGGTATTATGCTTTTTGAAATGTTGACAGGTCATATTCCTTATGATGGCGATAGTGCAGTAACCATTGCACTCCAACATTTCCAAAAACCACTACCATCGATTTTGGCAGAGAACCGTAACGTTCCCCAAGCTTTGGAAAACGTGGTTATTCGAGCAACAGCCAAAAAACTAGAAAATCGTTACAATAGTACTTTGGAAATGAGCCGTGACTTGGTAACGAGTTTGCATCCTAGTCATCGACGCGATGCCAAGGTAGTCTTTGATGATATGACGGATACCAAGACCTTGCCGAAGGTTGATCCAGTTCCATCAGCAAGTCTTGAGAAAAAAGCCGTTGCTGCTGAACCATCAGAGCCTACACCTGCTCCAAGTAAACAACCAAGGAAAAAAACGACACCAGCTAAGAAGAAAAAGAAGAAGAACTTCTTCTCAACCTTACTCAAGGTTTTCCTAGGACTTGTCTTTATTGGTATTATCATCTTTGCCTATTTAGTCTTTACCAATCCTGATAATGTCCAAGTACCTAATGTGGTCGGTCAGGAGTTGTCCACAGCTCAGACTAAAATTGAGGGTGCTGGATTTAAGGTAGGAGAAGTCAAAGAAGTGGAAGATGACTCTGTCGATACGGGTAAGGTCATCAAGACCGATCCTACAGCTGGAACCACACGAAAAGAAGGATCAAGCATTGATGTTTATGTTTCTTCTGGTAGTAAAGGTTTCGCTTTGAAAGACTACAAGGGTAAAAACTATAAGGATGCCATTGAGGACTTAACTTCGAATTATGGTGTTTCTGAGGACCAAATTGATATTCAGCATGTCGAAGACGACAGTGCTGAAGAGGGAGAAATCCTATCTCAAAGTCCAGGGAAAAACAAGTCTTTCAATCCTAAGGATAGTAAGGCTAAGATTAAGTTCCGTGTGGCAACTCCTAAGACAGTTACCATGCCTGATGTGACTGGTTTAACGGTTTCAACAGCGGTTCAAACCTTGAATCGTAAGAATATCTCAAGTAGTAGCATCGAGTACCACGACTATAATACTGGTGCCAAATTAGATAAGGATAAGGTTCCTAGCAGTACGGAGATCCTTTATCAAGATCCACAAGCTGGTACAAGTGTTGATGGTACAGTGATTCTCTATGTTTCGGTTGCAACAGCAAGTTCAAGTCTCCAGTCAAGCTCAAGCAGTACGACACATTCGTCATCAACGAGCTCAAGTACTGACAGTACAACTTCAAGCACTGAAACCTCGACAGAGGCTACTCACACAGAACTACAATAGATTAAAAAAACTTAGACATAATGAAGAGAGGTTCTTTAATCTCTCTTTTTTATTATCTAGAAATCTTGTCGATAGCTTAAAAAGCCTGCTTGCCAGAGGTCAGAGATTCTTTTATAATGAAGACATCACATATAGGAGAGACGCTATGAGAAACCGTAGAAAACTGAGAAGGTATATCATTACCTACGATATTGTCATAACAGTCCTGGCCCTGATTTCCATTGGCTTGGTTATCTTTGATTTAGTTGGCTTAATTTCAATTGGAAGGCGACCTTTTAGAGTGATAGATCAGTCTATAACGCTCATATTTGCCATTGATTATGCGATTCGTTTCTCCTTAGCACCTCGTAAGCGAATCTTTGTTAAAACACATGTGTTGGATTTGTTGGCTATTATTCCCTATAATGAAGTCTTTACCTTCCTCCGTTTTTCAAGAGTGGGACGCTTTGCCAGGTTGGCCAAACTCTCACGTTTAATTGGTTTGAGTAGCAAGCTCAAGCATATTTCCAATCGTATCAATCGCAGAAATGGCTTTTATTTTCTACTTTCGGTTAATAGTATTATCATTCTTATCAGTAGTGCTGTTATTGCCCGAGTAGAACACCATAATTTTATAGATGCTATTTGGTGGTCTGTAGCAACGGTGACTACGGTTGGTTATGGAGATATCGTCCCTAAAACGCTTGTAGGTAAGGCAGTCGCTGTTATTCTCATGTTTAGTGGGATTGCCACTCTAGGGTTGTTAACTAGCTCTCTTAATAATATTTTTGTGCGGTCAGGTCGTCAGACTGAACGAAAATTAGCTGAGCTTGAGAAGGAGTTAGCTGAGCAACGTGTCATACTGGAGGAAATCAGAAGTACAGTGCTAATGATAAAAAGCAAAATGGACGATACTGACGATAAAGATTTTTGAATGAAAGACTGTGTTTCCTGTAATTGAGGCACTTTTTTGCTTTCTTCTGCCCCTTTTCTATCTTGGTTACTCAGTGCTCAAACTGGGTCTTTTTGTCAATTGCCTTAAAATTTGATAGAATGAAGCCTGTATACTTTTATTTGAGAGGTCCTTATGACCAAATTTAATTTTTTCTTAGTGGTGGAAGCCCTGCTTTTGACTCTGGGCCTGATTACCATTTTTAATAATGATATTACCAGTTTTATTTTCATACTGGTTTTAACCTTGTTGGCAGTTCGCTTTTTTAATAAGGAATCCAAAAGTGACTTTGTCTTGACCATCTGCTTGATCTCACTTTTTCTGGTTTCCATGTGGAATATCTATGTGGTGCTTGCGATTTTGGTGGGTGTGGCCTATGTCATGATTAACCATTTTTCACAGGTCAAGAAAAAGAATCGCTACGCTCTCATTCAATTCAAGGAAGACGACTTGGATCCTCAGGCTGTGCGAAATCAGTGGATTGGAACTCGGATGGAACCTGTCAGTGATCGTTATGACTTTGATGATATCAATATCATCCGTTTCTTTGGGACAGATGTGATTGATTTGACCCAGGTTATCGTCTCGGGGCGAGATAATGTTGTGATTTTGCAGAAACTTTATGGTCCGACGACTATCTTGGTACCAATTGATGTTTCCGTCAAGCTCAATATATCAGCGATTTATAGCTCTGTCACCTTCTTCAATGAAGATGAGTACGACCTCCGTTACGAAAGCTTGACCTTGCAGGGGGCGGAGTATGAGCATGCTCATCGGACGGTTAAATTGATTCTTAATGTGGGAGCTGGACCAGTGGAGGTACGCCGCAAATGAAGAAACAGTACCTATTTTTAATTCTGATTTACTCAGTTGTAGTTTTGGTTGGCGTTACTCTTGTAGTGATGGATAGCTTTAACCTCAACTTTTCACTGGTTTTCGGCAATCTGTCTCAGGTCTTCCATTTCCTTTTTAACATGTTTTTTGTGGTTCTGAGTTTGCTCATTTTGCTTTATATTCTTTGGGCCATTGCCAATGATAACAGTATGCGGTCAGTCAATCAGGATTTGCGCCGCATTATCAATAACCAACCAGTCAAACGTCAGGGAGATATTGAGTTAGACAAGAATATGATGCGTTTATCTCATAAGATGCGTAAATTGACTAAGGACTTGCAGAAAACTGAGAATGCCCAAGCTCTTCAAAGCCGTGATATTATTAAGAAGGAGCGAGGACGTATTGCTCGTGACCTTCACGATACCGTTAGTCAGGAGCTTTTTGCGGCTAGTATGATCCTATCTGGTGTTTCTCAGATGGTGGACCAGCTAAGTAAGGAAGAGTTACATCATCAAATTCAGGCAGTCGAGGCCATGCTGACAGATGCTCAAAATGATATGCGTGTCTTGCTTTTGCATCTTCGTCCGACAGAACTTGAGAACAAGACCTTGCAAGAAGGCTTACAGATGATTCTTAAGGAATTAACCGATAAATCCAATATCCGTGTTGTCTACAAGGATATGGTTAAGAAAGTACCCAAGCGTATTGAAAATAATCTCTTTAGGATTGCCCAAGAGTTTATCTCTAATACCCTTAAACACGCCAAGGCTAGCCAAATAGAGGTTTACCTCTATCAAAATAGTCAGGAAATTCAGTTGAAAATGCTAGATAATGGTGTTGGTTATGATTTGAATGCCTCGACTGACGAGATGAGTTATGGGCTGAAAAATATCCAAGAGCGTGTTGATGAAATGGCGGGAACTGTTCAGTTCCTATCAGCTAAAGGTAAAGGGACGTCTATTGATGTTCGTGTGCCAATATTAAGAGGAGAAGACAATGTCGAATAAGATTAATGTGATTTTGGTTGATGACCATGAAATGGTTCGATTAGGCCTTAAGAGTTTCTTGAATCTCCAAGGAGATGTAGAAGTGGTGGGAGAGGCAGGAAATGGCCGTGAGGGTGTCGATCTTGCCCTGGAGCTACGTCCAGATGTCGTTGTTATGGACCTTGTTATGCCTGAGCTAGATGGTGTTCAGGCGACTTTGGAATTGCTCAAAGAATGGCCTGAAGCTAAGATTTTAGTTTTGACCAGCTATTTGGACAATGAAAAAATTTATCCAGTCATTGAAGCTGGCGCCAAAGGCTATATGCTTAAAACTAGCAGTGCAGCAGAGATTCTAAATAGTATCCGTAAGGTTTACCGTGGAGAAGAAGCTATCGAAACTGAGGTGGACAATAAGATTAAATACCACGATAGTCACCCGGACTTACATGATGACTTGACCGCGCGTGAACGTGATATCTTAGCACTCTTGGCTAAGGGCTATGACAATCAAACCATTGCTAACGAACTATTTATTTCTTTAAAAACCGTTAAAACGCACGTGTCTAATATCCTAGGAAAACTCAATGTTGATGACCGTACTCAGGCTGTCGTTTATGCCTTTAGACATCATTTGGTTTCACAGGATGATGAATAAAGTTATCAACTAACCTTGTTATTTAGAGGCTAGGGAGAGTTATCATAATTCTTACCCCTTACTCGGATTTTGCAAGTCAAATCTTTTGACTTTATTTCTAGCAAAACATATAATGAAATCATCCTAAAACTTTTCTTTTTTCATATGAGGTTGAAGCGACCTCATATCATCTATCTAAGTTCGCTTAGATGATGAAATCTCCTAACTCCTAGCAATCGGTATTTCCGGTTGCTTTTTTTGAAAAAAGTTAAAAAAAGTGTTGACAGCCAACTAGTTTTTCTGTAGAATAATAAGAGTCTTTTGGGGTATAGCCAAGCGGTAAGGCAAGGGACTTTGACTCCCTCATGCGTTGGTTCGAATCCAGCTACCCCAGTTCTTAGGTAATATCAGATAAGTGATAAAATATCTATCCAGGTATTTTATTTCTTTATAGGATGAGTCGTTAAAGATTGTAGTTGATCTCATTGCGAGTGCTTGCTTAGGAAAAATAATTATAAGTATGTCAAGTTTTAGAAAACTTGATTGTTGGAGGATTTTTTAGATGAATGAATTTGAAGATTTGCTAAACAGTGTTAGCCAAGTTGAACCAGGTGACGTTGTTACTGCTGAAGTATTGACAGTTGACGCGAACCAAGCTAACGTTGCAATCTCTGGAACTGGTGTCGAAGGTGTCTTGACTCTTCGCGAATTGACAAACGATCGTGATGCTGACATCAACGACTTGGTAAAACCAGGTGAAACACTTGAATTGCTTGTTCTTCGTCAAGTAGTTGGTAAAGATACTGATACAGTAACTTACCTTGTATCTAAAAAACGTTTGGAAGCTCGCAAAGCATGGGACAAATTGGTCGGACGTGAAGAAGAAGTTGTTACTGTTAAAGGAACTCGCGCTGTTAAAGGCGGACTTTCAGTAGAATTTGAAGGACTTCGTGGATTTATTCCAGCTTCAATGCTTGATACTCGTTTTGTACGTAACACTGAACGTTTCGTAGGTCAAGAATTTGATGCTAAAATCAAAGAAGTTGACGCTAAAGAAAACCGCT
>ERZ772909.520-NODE-520-length-23768-cov-2.960317_pt1 | contig 23768 bp, 24 predicted proteins | sample MGYA00511137_ERZ772909 | MGnify/ENA primary metagenome ERZ772909 (study PRJEB29015, sample SAMEA2738095) | human oral metagenome | biome: human oral; feature: human-associated habitat; material: saliva | place: China | collected 2270 ... | reverse complement strand
AATTTTCGTCAATAAACATTTTAAAGAAGTTCTTCACTTTCGCTCCAAACCCTTGCTCTTCACCAGTTGGTTCTTGTTCATATTCTTGTGGTTGTTGAATATCAAACATATTTTGTGAATATTCTGTTTCACTTAATTGTTTCATCACTTCTTCGGGAGTTTCCGCTTCAATCATTCTGTCTAGTCTATTTTTAGTTAAAAGTTTTTTTTCTAAAACTCTAACCATTACGACACTTTGACCGTAATCTTTTCTTTTCATTTACTCTCTCCCTTATTTTATTATGAAAAAAGTAATTTAGAAATTTCTACTTCCAATTCATCTCTCATAAAATCTAATTTTATCTCAAAAGTGTAATTGTCTTGAATCCCATTTTCTTCTACAAGAAATCCTGAATTTACAAATTCATTTTCTGATATATTTGCTCCAGAAAATACTTCTTTCACTTTATTAAGATATTCTTGTTTCACAATTAATTTTTTATTTCCTAATGTACTTCTATCTACATTTTTTTCAATGTATGAAATATATTCTACTTCAGACATATTAACTAATTTTTCTTTTAATTTTTCAATTACGTTATCTATTATTTTTTGTCTTGCTTCTAATTTTTCATTTCTTGCTTTTAATTTTGCACTTGACTTTATTCTTTCAACTGCTAATTCTCTTTCTTTTAACGCACTTTCTTCCAGTGTCATTTTTTTTGAATTATATTTTTTTATTTCTGCCTTATATTTTTCTTCCTCTTTAATTTTAGCATTTTTTATAATTTCTTCTGCTTTTTCTTTTGCATCACTTAATATTTTTGATGTTAAATTATCTAAACTAGACATTTTTTCACATCCTTTCATTTCAATTATTTTCAAAATTAGTAATTAAACTTAAAATCTACCTAATAACATAATTGAAACTACGAATGCTAATAATGCATAAGTTTCTACCATTACTGCATAAATAATACCCTTAGTAGATTGTTCTTCATTTTTAGCCAATAAAGTAATTCCTGCTGCCGCTACTCTTCCTTGAGCTACTGCTGACCCAAATCCTGCTATTGCAATTGGTAAACATGCCATAAATATTCCTATTCCATTTGCAACTGTCAATTCTGCATTCAATTTCCCTAAAACCATTAATCCTATAACAAAACCATATAATCCTTGTGTCCCTGGTAATAATTGTAATACTAATGATTTCCCAAATTTTTCAGGTTCTTCAATCATTAATCCTGCTGCTACTTCCCCAACTGTTCCTACTCCTACTGCTGAACCCCATCCTGCTAATAATGTTGCTAAAGCTCCTCCTAATGCTGCAAATAGAACTCCTCCATGTTGTGCTAATAATTGTGACATATTCATTTTATTTTCCTCCTAATTTTATCTTTTTTATTTTTATTTTTTAATCTTCTAAATTAATATATTTACTTTCTTCTCTAAAGTCTTTGAATGGACGTCCTCCACCTTCATAAAATTTCCCGAAAAACTCAACATACATAAGTCTTGATGTATGGACATATCCGCCTAAAAATGTTAAAAACATATTAAAAAAATGTCCTCCTATGAAAATAAACGGTACAAACATCAATCCTATCCATGAACCACTTATCATTCCAATAATCATGTTAATTGCTTGAGCAATAAATCCACCCGAAAGTCCTAAAGCCATAAGTCTTGAATACGATACAAAATCTCCTACATAACTTGAAATTCCATAAAGACTATAAAGTCCACCACCAAATTTTGCTCCAAAACTCTTAGCATCTCTTCCACCTGTTAAAACAATTCCAATCATACCTATTACAGACACAATCCCTGAAATTGTTGCAACAGTTACTCCAAGTCCTAACATTTTTAATGTTAAATATAAAATTCCACCTGATAAAGCCATATACCAAAATAATACATCATATATGGCATCTAAAGGTTTTTTAGCTTTTAATAGTAAATAAGCTTTTAATCCTAGACCAAAATATATGTGAACTATTCCAAATAATACAGATCCTATTAAAAGTTTATTATATTCTGTTGCTGGATCTATCATTTTCCAAAGTCCTGGAATTGATAACCCAAAATACGATCCATATAAAATTCCCCAAATTATAACTGAAAAACTTAAATAGAAAAAGAATTGTATAAATAATTTCGTTTTCTTATTCAAATTTGCAAATTTTAATATAAACCAAGTTGCCAATAATAAAACTGCTCCGTATCCGGCATCTGCTCCCATCATTCCAAAGAATATTATGTAAAACGGTGCAATGAACGGCGTTGGATCCACTTCGTTATATTTTGGATAAGCATACATTGCCGTTAAACTTTCAAATGCTGAAGCTAATACTCCATTTTTTAATTTTATCGGTACTTTTTCGTCATCTCGTTCTGCTTCTTCCATTTCTAAATAATAATCTTCTCCAACAATTTCTTTTATTTTTTCTTCAAATTCTTTAACTTTTATTGTCGGTATCCAACCTTCTATTCCAAAAACTTTATCTGTCTGAACTAATTTTTCTATAGTTTCAATTCTCAATTTTCTATTAATTAAATAATCATAAACTGCTTCCAAATCTTTGACTTCATTTTTATAAACTTTTATCTCTTCTTTTATTACTCTCTTTTCAGCTTTTAGCTCTGAGATTTCTTCTTTTAAAATTTCTATTCTTTCCTTTGGAACTTCATTTAATTCTAAATTATTCAATGAAAAACTATTTGCTTTTAATATTTCTAATATTTTTTCATTTTCTTCTGCTGAATTATACGAAAGAATTAGATAATAAATTTCATCTTTTGTTATTTTTAATTCTTCATAATATGTATAAGATAATTTAGAAATACTTTCAATAAAATTATTTTTTAATTTTATCGGAATAGTTCCCAAATAGCTCGTAACCTTTTTCAATTTTTTCAATTCTTGTGGATTTACATCCAATTTATTCCAAATTGACAGTTCATCTATTTCATTGTATCTTTTTGTAATTTGTGTTTTTATTTCTAAATATTTATTTGATAATATTCTTAATTCTTCACAAATTTTCTTCCAATCATACTCTAAAATTACTTTTTTTGATAACTCTTCATAAGTATAATTATCATTTCCTTTAATCATTGCTTTTAAACTTTTATCCACTGCATTATATTTTCTTAACAAATCAATTGCATTTTTAACACTTGTAATTCTTTCATCTACTCTCGTTAATTCTTCCAAGTTCTCTACTTTAGTTAAATTTGTTTTTTCTTCCAAAACAATATCTATAAAATCTACTTCTTTAAATTTTTGTAAATTTTTTAATAATTTCAATTTTTGTGATTTAAAAGCAATTAAATTAAATTTTGTCATTTTAACTATTGCCATTATTCCACAATCCTCTCTTTTAATATACTTGCTATTTCATCAATTTTATTTTCATCAATATTTAATATATTAGATGCTATAAACTCTCTTTCTTTAGCAAGGAGATCATTTGCAATTTCATTGGCTTTTTTTACAGCTTCATCATACTCATCTTGTAACTGTTTTCTTGTTTCACTCAATATTTTTTCGCCATCTTTTTTTATCTTAATTTCATTTTCTCGTGCCAACTGGTTAGTAGTTTCAATAGATTTTGAAATCAACTCATTAGCTTCTACTTCTACATTTTGTATTTTTTTCAACATTTCTTTTGCCAAGATTGTACCTCCTTTTTTATTGATTTATGCTTCATTATATCATATTTTTTATTATATTTTCTACTTTTTTATAAAAATATTTATAAACAAACCAATATATTATTATTTTGTAATAAAAAATGTACTAAATCTAGTACACCTCTTTACTTTATTTTGAATTAACTTTTACATACTCAATATTATCATTTGGAACAAATCCCATATCACGTGACATATTTTCTACTTGCTTCAAATCAAAATTTGAAATATATTTATTTTCTAAACCTTCTACTTCTAATTTTAATTCTTTTAAATTTTCATCTAATTTCCTTTTTTCATCTCCCGATTTTGAAACTCCGTAACTTAACCACATTTGAAATATCATTAATACCAATAAAATAGATATCATAAAAAATGCTGTTCCTACTTTTTTCATATTAGCTCCTTTTACTTTTCTTTCATATTTTACTCGTATATTTCCGTAAGTCTTTGTTTGCTTTACTCCTTGTTTTTTTCTATTTGTTTTTGTGTTAGGAATTACTACTCTTCTACTTGGAGCTATTATTGTATTTCCATTATAAAAGTTATCATATTGCTTTATTGTCTTTACTTTCGGTATTTCCATCATTTGTAACTTTCTTTTTTGTATCATATTTCTAGCTTCCATACTTTAATATCTCCTTTCAAAAATTCTTAATTTCGCTGAATGTGCTCTATTATTTTCATTTAATTCCTCGTCTTTAGCTACAATAGGCTTTTTCGTTAATACTTTTCCTAAACTTTTATTTCCACAAGCACAAACAGGAAAATCACTAGGGCAAGTACAAGGATTTTCATAATTTCTAAATTTCTCTTTTACCATTCTATCTTCTAATGAATGAAATGTTATTATTAACAACTTCCCTTTATCATTCAAAAGATTTACTGCTTTATCCATCGCTTCTTCCAAAACTTCAAGCTCTTTATTTACAAATATTCTTATTGCTTGAAAAGTTCTTTTAGATGGATGTTTTTTCATACTTTTACCGATTGATTTTATTACAATATTTGATAATTCTATCGTCGTATCTATATTTTTATTTTTTCTATACTCCACTATATTTTTTGCTATTTTCCTTGATTTTGGTTCTTCACCATATTTATAAATTATATCCGCTATTTCTTTTTCTGAAAATTTATTTACTACATCCCAAGCACTAATTTTTAAATCTCTATTCATTCTCATATCAAGTTTTGCTTCATATTTATAAGAAAATCCTCTTTCAACATCGTCTAATTGTGTAGAAGATACTCCAATATCCATAAGTATTCTATCAACTTTTTCATATCCACCTAAATAAATTACAGTATCTAAATTTTTAAAATTATCTTTAAATATTTGTAATTTATTCTCATATTTTTCTAATCTTTTTTTTGCAAATTTAATTGCTTGATCATCTTGATCAATAGCTATAACTTTAGAATCTTCAGTAGAATTTTGTAAAATTCCTTCTGTATGTCCCCCTCCACCTAATGTACAATCTACATAAATTAAAGGTCTTTTATCTATTATATTTTCTATCGTTTCGTTATATAAGACTGGTTTATGATATTCTTGATTGTTCATTATACTTTCCTACCTTTTCTAATTACTAAAATTCTATTTCATCTACTAAATCTTCAATTTCATTACTTGTATTTTCAATATATTTTTTCCAATTTTCTTCTGACCAAATTTCAATATGATCAATACTTCCCATTACAATTATATTTTTATCAATATTTGCATGCTCTATTAAAGATGCTGGTATATTTAATCTTCCTTGTGAATCTAAATTTAATTTTGTGGCTGCTGATAATATAAATCTTTGGTATGCTCTATGATTTTTATTTGTTGTTTTCAATTTTTTTATTTGTTTCTCTATTATTTCTTCTTCCCAAGTAGATACAGGATACAATGAAATACTATTCTCAAATCCTCTTGTAATAACAATTTCAATATTTGCCAATTCTTCTCTAAATTTTACCGGCAACATAAATCTTCCTTTATTGTCTACTTTACAAGAAAATTCACCCATAAACATAGATATACCTCCTTTCATTTTATCAATTCCACATTTCGCCACTTTTTTCCACTTTTTACCACTAATATAATACCCTTATTTCACTTTTTTTTCAAGTAATTTTTATTACAAACTTAAAGTTTTCTCTAAGAAAATTAATTTTTTTTATTTTTATACGAATATATTGTACTACAAAATAAAAAAGAACACTTTATCTTGTGTTCTTTCTTGTTATATATATTTTTTATATATTTGTATAAATTAAAAATATGTAATATTAATTAATAAAATATTTCTTCTTTTATTTCTTTAGACTTTTCTTCTCCTAACAATGTCTTTATAAGTTCCAAAGCAAAATCTATTGCTGTCCCAGCCGACTTACTCGTTGTTATATTCCCAGTAGTTTTAACTTTTCTATCAAATAGAATCGCTTTTCCTTCTATCAATTCATTTTTACAAGCTGGAAAACATACAGCTTCTTTATTTTCAAGTAACCCTAATTTAGCTAAAACTGTAGGTGCTGCACATATTGCACCTACTTTTTTATTTAAGCCAAACTCTTTTATTTTTTCTAATAATTTTGGTGAATTATAGTAGTTTTTAGTTCCAGGTCCACCTGGTAAAACTATCATATCATAGTCATCAAAATTTATATCATTTATTTTTTTCTCTGCAAATATTTTTATATTTCTAGCGCTCAAAATTAATGTACTTTCTGTAATAGATATTGTATTTACTTCTATTCCTGCTCTTCTCAGCAAATCAATTGGTGCTATTGCTTCAATTTCCTCAAATCCATCTACTAAAAACAACGCTACTTTTTTCTTCATTCCTTTTTGTATGATAAATACATAAAGTATTTATTCATAAACCTCCTTTTTTAATTAGTACTCTATACGAATTTTTTTAATTCATTATTATGTATATTATTTTCACTTTTAAATTTTATTCCATAAAGAAAAAGTCTAGTTTGAAACTAGACTTCTATATTTTTACTATCCTTGAATATAATCTATTACATCTTGAACTGTTTTAATTTTTTGTGCTTCTTCATCAGGTATCTCTACTTCAAACTCTTCCTCAAAAGCCATAATTAATTCAACTGTATCTAATGAATCTGCTCCTAAATCATCAACGAATGATGCATCTGCAGTTACTTGATCCTCATCTACTCCTAATTGTTCTGCTACTATAGCTTTTATTTTATCTAGCATTTAAGCCACCTCCATATTTATTTTAGTAAAATTCTAGCCCATTATATCAAAAAATAAGTAAAAATGCAAATATTTTTAAAATACTTTTACTTTTTTTTACAGCTATTTTTTCTATAATTCTTCTATATCTTTTACAGTTTCAATATTAATTACTTCAATTTCTTTATTTATTTTTTTTATTAATCCAGCTAAAACTTTTCCTGGTCCAATTTCATATATTTTAGTAACACCATTTTCAACAAGTTTATTTATTGTATCCACCCATTTTACTGGTCCAAATGTTTGTTTATATAATTCATTTTGGATATTTTCAACTGTAATAATTTCTGTCGCTGTTGTATTAGCTATTAAAGGAACATTCGCTTCTTTCCAATCATATTTTTCAAATTCTACTTTCAAAATATTCGCAACAGGTTTCATTAATGATGAATGAAAAGGTCCTGACACTGCTAGAGGTAAAGCTCTTCTAGCTCCTTTTTCTTTAAATAAATCTAAACTTTGTGTAATTGCTTCTTTTTCTCCTGCTATAACAGTTTGTTTTGGTTCATTATAATTTACTGCTTCTACAATACCTTCAATTTCTGCTGCTATTTTTTCAACTTCTTCCGCACTAAGTCCTAAAATAGCTGCCATTGAACCTTCCACGTTTGCTTCACTCATTATTTTTCCTCTTTGAGCAATTAATCTTAATGTCTCTTTTTCACTCAAAACTCCTACTGCATACAACGAACTATACTCTCCTAAGCTATGACCGGCAACAAAATCTGGATTTATTCCTTTACTTTTTAATATTTTAGTTAACATAATTGATAATAATGCTATTCCCGGTTGCGCATATTTTGTATTTTTCAATTCTTCGTCAGTTCCGTTAAATAAAATTTCTTTAACTGTTTTATCTTCAATTCCATCAAATATTTCATCAATTATTTTTTTATCTTGTTCGTCTACTGATTCATATAATTTTTTACCCATTTCTGCATATTGAGTTCCTTGACCGGGAAATACAAAAGCTATTTTTGACATGTTTCCTCCTAATTTTTATTTATTTTACTTCTTCAGCATCTTCCACTTTATCTTCTGATTTTTTTGTACTTTTAAAAATAAACGATGGTCTTTCAAATTCTTTTTTCGATATTTTTCTTTTGTCTAAAATACCTAATAATAAAACTATTACTCCACCTGATAAAATTATAATCGGCAATGATAATTCAAGATATTCATTGAAAAATTCTCTCAAATATAAATATAAAGCTAAAACTGTTAATACAGTTCCTAAAGTTTGTTTTTTTTCGACAAAATTCCATAATCCAATTATTAATATTATTACTTGATAATTAAAAATATATTTTAAAATTGATTCAGGAATATATTGTTGTAGTGTATAAAATAACCCCATTATAATTAAAACTATTCCCCATACTATTTTTTTATTCATAACTTCACCTTCTGTACTTTTTTAAGTACCTTTCCTTTCTTTTTTATTTTGACCATTCTAGCAACATTGATCCATATGTAAGACCTCCACCAAAACCTGTTGCTACAAATTTGTCACCTTTTTTAAGTCTACCTTCTCTATTTGCTTCATCTAAAGCTATAGGAATTGTCGCACCGGAAGTATTCCCATATTTATGAAGATTCACGAAGAATTTATCTAATGGTTGTTTATATCTTTTTGCAATCGATTCAATTATCCTAATATTTGCTTGATGTGGAATAAATAAATCTACATCATCTGCAGTTAAATGTGCTTGCATTAAAACATCATCCACTGATTCAGGAAAAACTTTTACAGCAAATTTAAAAATTTCTCTTCCATTCATCTGTAAGTAAACTTCTTTATTATCAATAGTTTCTTTTGTGATAGGCTTTCTCGTTCCACTTGACGGAACTGAAAGTTCTGAAGCACCAGAACCATCAGCTACTAAATGTAATGCTAAATGTCCTCCTGTTTCTACTTCACCTAACACTGCCGCTCCTGCACCATCTCCAAATAATACACAAGTATTTCTATCTTCCCAATCTACTATACTTGACATTATTTCAGCACCAATTACTAATACTTTTTTATAAACTCCTGCTTTTATAAAACTATATCCACTAGCATAAGCATATACAAATCCAGTACAAGCTGCAGACAAATCAAATGCCGCTGCTTTTATTCCTAATTTATCTTGTACTATTGCTGCCGTTGAAGCTGCTATATGATCTGGCGTAATTGTTGCAACAATAACTAAATCAATTTCATTTTTATCAATACCTGCATTTTCTATTGCTCTTTCTGCTGCTTTTATTGCTAAATCTGAAGTTGCTTCATTTTTTGCTACAATTCGTCTTTCTTTTATTCCAGTTCTTGTTGTTATCCATTCATCATTTGTATCTACCATTTTAGCTAAATCATCATTAGTTAAAATTTTTTCCGGTACATAAGAACCTGTTCCTAAAATTCCTATTTTCATTATATTCTCCTCTTTTTTCTTTCTGACAACCTATCATTACCAAATTTTACCATAAAATCAAAAAAAAAACAATTAAATTTAGTATTTCATCATACTTACATTTAATTGTTAAATATCATTTTTTAAAACAAAAAGCAAGATATTTAAGTACCTTGCTCTCTATTATTCAGCGTCTACTTTTAACACTTGTCTTCCTCTATATACTCCAGTTTCTAAATTTAATCTGTGAGGTCTTCTAACTGTTCCATCAGCTTCTACTATAACATTTGGAGCTGAAATTGAGTCATGTGCTCTTCTCATATTTCTTTTTGCTTTTGACGTTCTTTTCTTAGGTACTGCCATTTTACTATCGACTCCTTTCCCTTTATTGATATGTAATAAGCATTATTGCTATTAATTAATTTGATTATACACATCATTATAATCATTTTTTTCATTTTTGTCAAGTACTTTTTCCTAACACCCCCTATAATTTATCATTTTTATCTTTTACTTCTCTTTTTAGTTTTACCTAAAATTAATTTTTCATATTTTTCTACAAATTTTTCATCCTCTAACATTTTTTTTTCAAATAAATCAGGACGATTTCGTATAGTTTTTTCAATCGATTTTTTTTCACGATATTCGTCTATCATTTTATGATTTCCACTTCTTAAAACTTCTGGAACTTCCATTCCATCTATTTCAATCGGTCTTGTATATTGTGGAAAACCTAAAAGTCCGTTATAAAATGAATCTGTTTCAAAAGATTCTTTTTTTATAACCCCTTCTCTTATTCTTGTAATCGAATCCATTAGCACTAAAGCTGGTAAATCTCCACTACTTAAAACATAATCCCCAATGGAAATTTCTTCATCTACAAATTTATCTATAACTCTTTGATCCAAACCTTCGTATCGTCCTGAAATTATAATTATCTCTTCTAAATTTGATAATTCCAATACTTTTTCATGTGTTAGAGTTTTCCCTTGAGGGCTAACAAAAATTATATACGGTCGTTTTTTACTCTCTTTGTTTATTTTTTCAAAATAATTCCAATACGCTTCTGGTTTTAAAACCATTCCTGCTCCACCACCAAATGGCATATCATCCATTTGATTATGCTTATTTTGAGTATATTCACGAATATTTACAATATCAAATACAATACTTCCTAGTTCTACTGCTCTTTTATGTATCGTTTGTTCTAAATATGTATTAAATAATTCTGGAAATAGTGTCAATACCCTTATTTTCATTACTCTCTCATTCCTTCAATTAATACAACATTAATTTTATTATTTTTAAAATCAATTTCTTCTACAAATTGTTCAATAAGTGGTATCATAATTTCCTCTTTACTCACAATATCTTTAACTATTAAAATTTCATGGGCTGCCGTTTCCATTACATCTAAAACTTCCCCAATTTTTTCACCATTTTCATAAACACTAACACCTAATAAATCTTTTATATAAAATTCATTTTCATTTTTTTCCGGCAATAAATCTCTTCTTATTTTTATTTGAAAACCATTTATTTCCTTTGCTTGTTCAATGTTATTTATCTCAACAAAATTTAACATCAATTTTTTATCATTTAATCTTTTTACACTTTTTATAGTTAATAATTTTCGTGCATCACCTTTTTCAAGTAACACTCTTTCGCCTATAATTGCATCTATTTCCTCAAAAATTGAGTTTATTTTTACTGTTCCTGTCAAATGATGTGTCCCTACAACTGTTCCTATCGTTACTAAATTATTATCCATTTTATTTCCTTTTATTTTCCTCTTATTTTTTTGAAGTTTCTACTGTCTTCTGCTATTGCTTTTAATTCTTCTAAGCTCGTATCATCAAAGTTTGAAGCAACCGCAGAGATTATTCCTTCAACTAAAGGAGCATCTGCAATCTCAACTTTAATTTCATTTTCTAGAATTTTTTTTGCTTCCAACGCATTATAAACTGAGCTTCCCATATCTACAAACACAAGTACTCCCGCTCCTTTATCTGCCCTTTTTATAGCTTCAACTACATTTCCCGGATTTGTTCCATAAACTTCACTTTTACTATTTCCACCATTTTCTATTGAAAAATCTTCATTTTTTAATACTTCTACAAAATTAATTATTTCTTCAGCTAATTTATTACTATGACTAACTACGACAATTCCTACTAATCCTTTTGCCATCCTTTATTTTCTCCTTTTTTTAATTTTCACCTAAAAGTCTATCCAATATTATTGAAACTGCACTTCTAACTGATAAATGATTATATTTTGTTTTACCTCTTATTGGTTCTAAAATCTTATATGACATATTCATTATTTCTTCTGTCAACCCCCAACCTGTCCCAAATAAAATTAAATATGGACTCTCATCTTCTACAATTTCTTTTCCTAAATCGCTATACGACACTGTATTGGGAAAAATTCTTGCTGATGTAGTTATAATTTTAGGTTCTTTTCCTTCTATTTTCTTTATAGTTTCTACCGCTGTTTGAACGGTATCTTCTAAATCTGTATTTTCAAAGGCTTCTTTTCTGTTCTTATTAAAATCAATTCCGTCCCCTTCAGTCCAATAATTTATTATTCTATTCGTTAATTCTTGCTGTGCATCAACATTATTTATTATAAAATATTTTTTTATATCATAAGTCCTGCAAGTTCTTGAAATATCATGTATATCAAAATTTGTAACTGATGTAGCTACAATACTTTCATTTTTATTATATACAGGATAATGAACTAACCCTACATAAATATTATTTCGCATTTTATTCTCCTAATTTTTTTATGATTTATTATATCATATTTTGGTGTTATTCTCAAATAAGTAATTTTCTCTTCTATATTTCTTCTTCAATACAACCCTGCATATTTTCTAGCTTTTTCCAATATTTCCATAACAATTTTAGTATTATCGTTATACTCTTTCATTTTTAAAAAGTCTTTTTCTTTATACAATCTCATAAATTCCTGTAATTCATAATAGAGTCTTTCTTTAACTTCATTTAATTTATAACATTCTTGTTTACCATCATTTTTTACAAAAATAAATTCACTATAAATATTTGCTGGACTTTGACTATTTATATAACCTTTATCTCCCTGAATATTCATTGATAACGGTGCATTGCAATCTTTTGCTCCAATCGCAACACATTTAAAAGTACCATAATCTAATATTAAAACTCCCGAAGTATCAATGTCTTTTTCAATGTTCGCGATATATTTCACATCTTTTGGCTTACCAAATAATCCTACTACAAAGTGTATATTGTAAACATTCAAATCCATTAAAGCTCCACCAGATTTTCTAGGATCAAATGCCGGTGCAATATCTCCTTTTTTAAATCTATCATATCTACTTGAATATTGTGAAAAATTTAATTGTACTATTTTTATTTCTCCAATTTCACTTACTAACTCTTTTGTTTTTAAATAGTTTGGAAAATATTGATTTGAAATAGCCTCAAATAGTAATACTTTTTTCTCTTCTGCTATTTTTATTAGCTCTTTCGTTTCTTTAAGAGTTGTCGTAAATGGTTTTTCTAAAATTACATGTTTATTTTTATCTAATGCTTTTTTTGCAAATTCAAAATGCAAATTATTCGGTATTGCCACATAAACTGTATCTATCTCATCTTCTAACATTTCATCATAATTTGTGTAAATATTTTTTATCTCATACTCTTTAGAATATTTTTTCATTCTTTCTATACCATTTTGAGTAGCACTAATTGCAACAAATTCAATATTTTCGCCTTTTTCTTTTAATTTTTCCATCGCTTTTAAAAAATCAGGAACAATCATTCCTGCTCCTACAATTCCTATTTTCATTCTTTCCTCTCTTTTCTTTATAAAAAAAATTTAATCATAAAATACACAAATCCAAATACAACAAGGATTTTCACTCGTATATGATACTCTATGTTTTTCATTCTTTTTTATTATTACAGTATCTCCTGCTCTTAATTCTTGCTTTTTATTTTTATACTCAATTATCGCTTCCCCCTGAATAAGCATTACAAATTCCTCTTGCTCTTGTTCCATCCAATCTGTTGTTTGACCAGTTGATATTATTTTTTCTATTCTTACATTTTCATTTTCTTTCAACATTTCTACAATTTCTTTAGTTTTATCAATGTTTTTTACATCAAAAATATTCATAATTTCTCCTTTAAATTTTAAACTAAAAAGTACAACCTTATAATTTAAAATTTTCAATTACAATAAAAGAGGAAATTAATTCCCCTTTTATTTTTCTTAATTTTCTACATATTCTTTTATAATTTTTTCAGCTTTTCTTACTATGTCTTCATAACTTCCTTCTGGTCTTATTTTATCAAGAACTGCCACCTCAATATGTTTTGGCTTAGGAAATTTCATATATCTTGAATATGCTTCAAATGCACCCTTTATTCCAAAACATTGAATATCTACATCTAATTCCTTCGCAATTATCGCAAATACTTTTTTAAACTCAGCAACTTTTCCATCTTTACTTCTTGCACCTTCCGGAAAAATCAACACATTTCTTCCAGATTTTATATGAGCTGTAATTTCTTCAACGCTTTTTCTTATGTTATGATTTATATCAATCAATACAACATTACCATTTTCTACTAATTTACTTAATATTTTACCTTTAAAATACCAATCAATTGCTAAAAACATTGTATTATACATTATTTTTTCTGGTAATAAACTCCCAAGAACTAAAGCATCAACAAAACTTTGATGATTTGATATAAATATTTGTGGTTCTGTCGTAATCTTATCTTTATCTATTTTTTTCAATTTAAAATACATTTTTATTGGAATATCAAACACTTTTTTTATTACTTTTGTCATCCAATTATTTCTTTCAGCTATTGGCTGAACGTCATTTATTATTTGAGCCCAATCCATCTCAGTGTTTTCTATTTTTGTTGCTTTTTCTTCAATGTACTTTGATAATAATTTCAAATTATTTATTTCTGAAAATTCTTTTTCTGTAATTTCTACTCCAAAACTATTTTCAATATATGCAAAAAATTCAACAATATCAAGTGAATCCATACCGATTTCTAGTTCTAAATTTTCTTCAGGCATTGCTTCAATCCCTTTATTTTTTTTCACATATTCTTTTAATAATTTATAAATTTCAGAATTAGGTTCTTCTATTATTTTCTTTTCATTTTGACCTTTTTCATAAACTTCTGGAAGCATAAATCTTCTTACTTTTCCTACTCTCGTTTTAGGTAATTCTTCTTCATATATTTTATAATCTAAAATTTTCTCATAATTATGAACTTTTAAGTTATAATCTTCAATTATATTTTTTATATATGCCTTTATATTAGTAATTCCTCTTTTTCTAATTTCCATCATTTCAGGTACAATTATTGCAACTAATTTATCATTTCTTCCAAAAATTCCAATTTCTTTTATTAAATAATTACTCTCTGCTAAAACTCTATTTTCTAATGTTTCAGGATCTATGTTCTTACCATTTGATAACACTATCATAGCATTTTTTCTACCATTTATTGTTATAAAACCTTCATTGTCAATACTTGCTAAATCTCCAGTTTTAAACCAACCATCTTCCGTAATAACTTCTTTCGTCTTTTCATCTTTATTATAATAGCCTTTCATAACGATAGGCCCTCTAACCCAAAGCTCCTCATCCACAATTTTTACTTCAACATTGTATAGTTTTTTACCTACTGTGCCAATTTTTCTTTCTTTTATTGAATTTACAGCTAAAACGGGTGATGTTTCTGTTAAACCATATCCTTCAACACAAGCAAATCCTATTGTTTCATAAAATTCTCCAATTTCTGGATCCAATTTTGCTCCACCAGAAACAATAAATTTTAAATGTCCTCCAAATTTATCATGTACTTTCTTAAATATTTTTTTCTTAATTTTAGGAGATTTCACTTTGGTCATTATTTTATAAATAACTCTAGTTATTGCTTTTGCATCAATTTGTTGCTTAATTCCATCATAAAATAATTTATATAATCTTGGAACTCCTATTAATGCAGTAACTCTATTTTTATCTAATGCTTCCAGAATTTCTTTACTTGCTACTTTATTCACTAAAACTATAGAAGTTTGTTTTCTAAACATCAATAAAATAGTCGCTGTTAATGGTAATATATGATGAAATGGTAATATTGCCAATATTTGATCTCTATGGTCAAATATCTCTTTTTCATAAATCCCTTCAATTTCAGCATCTAAATTATTAAACGACAACATAACACCTTTAGGATTTCCTGTTGTTCCTGAAGTATAAAGCATTGCTGCAGTTTCATCACCCTCTGGATTTTGTAAAATAACATCTTCTTTTTTAATTTCATCTAATTTTATTTTATCAATTTTATTTTTATCAACATTTATTACCTTTATTTTATTTTTTTTACTATAATTTTCCAATGCTTCTAAAATATTTTTTTCAGTTTCATTTGAACACATTACAATTTTCGGATTTGAATCTTCTAATACATACAAAATTTCTTTTGAATTGCTTAAAGCATCCAACGCTATTACAGCAGAATTTTTATCCCAAATAGCAAAAAAACTGTAAATCCATTCAACTCTATTTTCCATTATAATTAAACCAAATTCATTTTTACTCAAATCAATTATATTTTTTGAAAAATATTTTATTCTATTTATTAATTCTCTGTAAGTTATTTGTTCATCATTAAAATCAACTAAAGCTAACCTGTCTGTTTTTTCTAAAAACATTTTGACTTCCTTTCATTAATAACATTTGTTTTTTCATATTATACCATATTTTCTATAAAAATTCATCTTAACTACAAAATATTTAAATAATTTTATCAAATATATTTACAAATAATTCTATATTGCAAAAATTATAATATTTTAAACTTTTTAACTTCTATAAAAAAAATGTACTCTATTTTTTGAGTACATTTTCAAAATTTTTTTACAATAAATTAATCCCATTTTCAGCACAAATTCTTTGAGTTTCATCATCCCAAATAGATGCTTGTACTTCTCCAACGTGGGCTTTTTGCAATAAAAACATACAAATTCTTGATTGTCCAATTCCTCCACCTATTGTAAGCGGTAATTCTCCATTTAACAATGCTTTATGAAATGGTAATTCTCTTCTTTCCTCTAATCCTAATTCAGCTAACTGTTTTTCAAGTGAACTTCTATCCACTCTTATTCCCATTGATGACAATTCTAATGAGTTATTTAAAACTGGATTCCACATAATTAGATCTCCATTTAATTCCCAATCATCATAATCAGGTGCACGCCCATCATGTCTTTGTCCTGAAGCTAAAGCTTTTCCTATTTGCATTATAAATATTGCTCCATTTTCTTTTGCAAATACATTTTCTCTCTCCTCAGGTGTTAAATCTGGATATTTATTTTCAAGTTCTTGAGATGTAACAAATGTTACTTTTTCAGGTAAAAATTCTTCTAATTTATCAAATTTTTTTACTAACATTTTTTGTGTTTTTACAAATACTGAATAAATTTTTTCCACAGTTTCTTTTAGAAATTCAAAATTTCTATTTTCTTTTGTTATAACTTTTTCCCAGTCCCATTGATCCACATAAATTGAATGAGTGTTATCTAAATCTTCATCTCTTCTTATCGCATTCATATCTGTATATATTCCTGCTCCAGACTTTACTCCATATCTTTTTAAAGCCATTCTTTTCCATTTCGCAAGAGAATGAACTACTTCAATATGACTCCCCTCTATTTCTTTCATGTCAAAAGCTACGGGTCTTTCAACTCCATTCAAATTATCGTTTAATCCTGAAGTTTTATTTACAAATAATGGTGCTGAAATTCTCGTTAAATTTAATGCTTCTGCCAGCTCTTTTTCAAAAAAATCTTTTGTTATTTTAATTAATATTTCTGTATCCATAATGCCGTACTTAGCATCGTAAGTTTTAGGTATTATTACTTTAGACATATTATCCTCTCCTTTCAAATTTCTTTCTATTTTTTCATTATAACAAAAGAAATTTATATTTTCAAATAACTTTTTTTTATAGTATCTATCTACAAAACTTATCTTTATTTTTTAACTATCTTTTTAATCTATTTTTCTAATGCCTGTCTAAAATCTTCAATTAAATCTTCCACATTTTCAATTCCCACCGCTATTCTTATTAACGATTGTGTAAATCCTCTTTCGTTTTTTTCATCTTCCGGCATCTCAGCGTGAGTAATTGTACTTGGATGAGTTACTAATGTTTCTACTCCACCTAAACTAGCTGCAAATGTTGCTATTTTTAGACTCTCAAAAAAAGTTTTTACTTTTGTTTCATCTTTTAATCTAAATGAAAATACTGCTCCTCCACCTTTAGCTTGACTTAATTGAATTTCACGACCTTTATTATTTTTAGCCGTCGGATAAAGTACCGTTTCTACTGCTTCATGATTTTCAAAAAATTCAACTATTTTTTCTGTATTTTTTTGTGCTTCTTCCACTCTAATTTTTAAAGTTTTAATACTTCTAGTTAAAAGCCAGCTATCAAATGGAGAAAGTATAGCACCCGCTGCAATTTGGGAATATTTTAGTGCTTCTGCTAATTTCTCATTATTAGTTACTGCAACACCTGCTAAAACATCGTGATGACCCGATAAAAATTTTGTAGCACTATGAAATACGATATCAATTCCTAAATCTAACGGTTTTTGTAAATATGGTGTCATAAAAGTATTATCTGCTATTGTAATTAAATTATTCTCTTTTGCTATTTTCACAACTTCTTTTATGTCCGTTACATCTAATAGCGGATTTGATGGCGTTTCTATTAAAATTGCTTTTGTATTATTTTTTATAGCTTTTCTTATATTATCTAAATTTGTCGTATCTACAAATGTTGTTTCTATTCCAAATTTTGAATAAACATCATGTAAAATTCTATATGTTCCGCCGTACACATCAAGTCCTGAAATTATATGATCTCCTGCTTTAAACATTGAAAATATAGATGTAGAAGTTGCCATTCCAGATGAAAATGCGAATCCATATTTACCATTTTCTAATTCTGCAATTACCGTTTCTAAATCATTTCTTGTTGGTGCTGAAACTCTTGAATATTCAAATTCTTGAGTTTTTCCAAATTCTGCCACTGGAAATGTTGAAGCCATATCTATTGTACTTCCCCATAATTTTTCTTTTTTTATTTTTTCTTTTCCGTGTATTGCTTTTGTTTCAAATTTCATTTTTTAAACTCCTTTTATTTCTCATCTTTTACTAATTTATAATTTTTTCAAATACCATTCTATCAAATGTTCCTTCAGGCTTATAATATTTACAAACTCCACAATATGTAAATCCATTTTTATACAAATATGATTTCATTCCATTATTTCCTTCGTGTGTATCTGTTCTAATAGAAAATACATTCTGGCTTTTTGCAATTTCCTCCATATTTTGCAATAATTCTTTTGCGTACCCTTTTTTACCTTTTTCACTGTCTACAGCTATTCTATGTATTACTCCATATTTTTCATTGTTTGTTAGCCATTGTCCAGCAACTAAATTTTTGTACGCTTCCTCTTCTTCAAATGAAAATGCTGTTGTTCCCACAATTTCACCTTCATCAACTAAAACATATGAATTTCCCTCTTTTATATCTCTTCTTATATCTTCTTCAGATGGATAGCCATCTTGCCATTGATCTATACCAAATCTTGCTATTTGTTTTTTAGCTTTTTCCAATATTTCTATCACTTTTTCAATATCTTCTTCGGTAGTTTTTCTAAATCTTTCTGCCTCAATAATTGGAGCTTCAATTTCTTGAATTTCATTTGCTTCAACTTTCACAAATTCTGTTTCAATCGGTGTTTCTAATTTAGCTTTTTTCTCGTCTTCTTCTACTAATTTTTGCCAAATTTCGAATATCGCTTCTTTAGCTTCATTAATATTAACTTTTTCATTTATAAAATCCATATATTCAACATTAAGATATATCATTACACTTAAAATAATCGTATATAATACTATTATTGTAATTAATATATTCATTATTCCAAAAAATAAATAATATAAAATTACCATCCCTGCAATACTTAATATAACTGCTATAAAATATCCTGCAGATACTATTATAAAATTAATAAAAGTTAATATAATAATTGGAATTAATATTCTCATTCTGTTTCCTTTTGAAATATGTATACTATATTTTAATGCTTCTATAAATTTTACATCTCTGATCAAGTATATGTTTGGAAAAAATAAAAAATTTAACATATATATTATAAATAAAATAGCATAAAATATTATTGTCCTAGATAATATAGGCAAGAGTATTGTTTCATTCACATTAACCGGTACTGGTGTAACTCCATCCTCCAGCATCAACACTAATGGATTAAACAATAACATTCCAAGTCCTATTATTGAAATTAATCCTATAATAATTCCAATAATTAGTATTTTTTTTAATATATTTATTTTTTTTAACTCCGTACCTTCTATTATTTTTACAATCCTTTTAATTGAAAACATTAACATAAACACAGTAACAATAGTTGCAAAAAAATATATTATTACAGAAAAAACATTATTTTCATCCACTATCATAAAAAATGAGAAAAATACAAGTGCCATTCCCCATTTTGATTTTATCAAGTTTTTTAAAATTTCCCAACTTTCATTAAAGTATTCATCTATTTTCCAATATCTTTCCGAAAGTTTTTGTTTCAAATTTTTCATTCTTTATCCACTCCTATCTTAAATTATTTAATCTATAGCCATCAATTCTTGATATAATGTTTTTATATAACTATCAGTCATTCCAGAAATATAATCTGTCACTAATAATAATCTTAAATATAATTTATATGTATAAATTTTTTGTCTTTTTTCGTTTTCATTCATTTCACTTTTATTTATTTTTCCTACATAATTATTTGCATAATGTCCATAAATATGAATATAAGTTTCTGAAATAATTTTTAAATATCTTTTTTCAATCCCTTTTATATCATCTTTATAATCTGTATCATAATAAAGAACTGACGGAATAAAGTTATCCAACAAAAAATTAATCATATTATTTGATGTAATTTCCATTTTTGATATTGCTTTTGACGTAAATACATCATTCAAAGCAGTTTCTTTTAATACTTTTAATATTTTTTCACTTTCTGTCCCACTAAATAAATCTTTTTTATATTCCCCATTCATTATTTCATCATAATTTTTCATAAAATTCTCAACAACATCTTTTATAAATCTCCCTTGAACTTTACTCACAATCCATCTTTGAACAGCATAAAGATTTGGACTATCATACTCATTTTTTATTGCATGTTTTTTATTTTCAATTAAACTATCGTACAAATCCTTATCTTCAGGTATTTTTTCTTTTATCGTTTCTAAAAATTTATCAAAATCTATAAAGCCTTTTTTTATCCCGTCTTCTATATCAGCCGTAGAGTACGCTATATCGTCTGCAGCTTCAAGTATAAAAGTTAGTGGATGTCTATAACATTCTCCTATTTTTTTATCAAAAGTCCCTGTATTTTCAACAATAGCTTTAAATAAATCTTCCTCCGCTAAATTATACCCCATTTTTTTATATTTTATATCATCATTACTAGGATCTATATCTAACGAACTTACTGGATACTTTATTAAAGTATTAAGTAGTGCATAAGTTAAATTCATTCCATTTTCATCTACTAATAAATGTAATTTAGATACAACTCTAATGGCTTGTGCATTACCTTCAAAATTAATAAGATCTGCTTTCATTTGATCAGTTAAAATTTCACTTAATTTTTTCTTATCTCCATTTTCATCTTTTAATATTAATATATCTAAGTTATTCTTAAACCAAGCTCTTATCGTATCTTCTCCAAAATGTCCAAATGGGGGATTTCCAATATCATGCAAAAGTCCTGCACTTGCAAGTATATTTGTTATAGCTACAGCATCTTTATTTTTAAATTTTTTATGTTTTTTAGTTTTAAGTATTTCATCTGCAATTGATTGTCCTAACGACTTTGCAAATGATGAAACTTCTATAGAATGTGTAAGTCTAGTTCTTACAAAATCATTTTTTTCTAATGGGAATACTTGCGTTTTATCTTGAAGTCTACGAAATGAAGGACTACTCAAAACTCTATGATAATCTTTTTCAAATTCACTTCTTAAATCTTTAAATATGTATTTATTTTCATCTGAAAATAAATTTTTATTTTCAAATATTTTTATATTTTTCCTATCTCTTTGACTTTTTTCTGATAATAATTTTTCCCAATTCATTTTATATTTTCCCATATACTCTCTCCCCATTAATTATCTAATTTTATTAATTTATTTTATCAAATATTTATATTTTAGTCCATACTTTATTTTGATAGTCCTAAAGCTTTAAAAACCATCTATTTTCTATATTAAAGTTTAATTTAAAACAAAATATATTGTTAATTTTATTGACTTGTTATACTTTTCTATTATATAATATTACATAGAAATTTATAAATTGTTATATATTTTTAAAGAAAGAGAGTGAATTTAATGAAAAATATTATGAATGTTTTTGGTGAAAATGTATTTACAGAAAGTAACCTAAAAAAAAGAGTTCCAAAAGATGTATTTAAAGAATTTGAAGCAGTACAACTAGGAGAAGCTGAATTAACTAAAGAATCTGCCGATGTTATTGCTAACGCAATTAAAGATTGGGCTACAAAAAGAGGAGCAACTCATTACTGTCATTGGTTTCAACCATTAAATGATTTGACAGCAGAAAAACACGATTCTTTCTTAGAGCCAACTGGAGATAAAGATGTTATTTATAAATTCTCTGGAAGCAACCTTATAAAAGGTGAATCTGATGCTTCATCATTTCCTAACGGAGGACTAAGAAGTACATTTGAAGCAAGAGGATACACTGTTTGGGATACAAGTTCATACCCATTTATTAGAGAAAACAAAAACGGAACAACATTATATATTCCTACTGCTTTCATTTCTTTTGGAGGACACGCATTAGATAAAAAGGTTCCTCTTTTAAGGTCAATGAATTCTGTTGGTAAACAAGCATTGAGAATTTTAAAAGCTTTAGGAAATACTACTTCAAAAAATGTATTTAATACTTTGGGAGTAGAGCAAGAATATTTTTTGGTAAAAAAAGATTTATTTGAAAAAAGAACAGATTTATTATTAACTGGAAGAACATTATTTGGATCTCCAGCCCCTAAAGGACAAGAATTAAGCGATCACTATTATGGAAAAATAAAAGATAAGGTTATTAATTTCATGAGTGATGTTGATGTCGAACTTTGGAAATTGGGGATTCCATCAAAAACAAGACATAATGAAGTAGCTCCTAATCAATTTGAAGTAGCACCTTTATTCTCTAAAGCAAGTTTAGCTTCTGACCAAAATCAAATTATTATGGAAACCATTGAAAAAACTGCATTAAAACATGATTTAGTTGCATTATTACACGAAAAACCTTTCGCCGGTGTAAATGGATCTGGAAAACATAATAACTGGTCATTAGGAACTGATGATGGAGAAAATTTATTTAGTCCTGGAAAAAACTTGAAAAATAATACTCAATTTTTACTGTTTGTATCTGCAGTTATTGAAGCTGTTGACAGATATTATCCGTTATTGAGAGCTGTTACTACAAGTGCAACTAACGATCATAGATTAGGAGGACACGAAGCTCCGCCTGCAATTATTTCAATCTTTTTAGGAAGTGAACTAACTAGTGTTTTAGAAAATATTGCATTTGAAACTAATAACAAAGTTGCTAAAGCTAGTGAATTAAATTTAGGAATTGAGGGAGTTCCAACTCTTGAAGCTGATTCTGGTGATAGAAATAGAACATCTCCATTTGCTTTCACAGGAAATAAGTTTGAATTTAGAATGCCTGGATCAAGTTCTACTCCAGCAACTGCTGCTGCCGCTATAAACTCTATAGTTTCTAAAGTATTAAGAGAATTTGCCGACAAATTAGAAGCAAGTACGGATTCAAAAGCGACTGCTCTTCAAATTATTAAAGAATCATATAAAAAACATAGTAGAATTGTATTTAATGGAAATGGGTATAGTAAAGAGTGGCAAGAAGAAGCTAAAAAAAGAGGATTAACTAATTTAACTACATCTAATAACGCTTTAAAAGCATTTGTTGATCCTGATATGCAAGAAATGTTTGAAGAAACTGGTTTAGTTACAAAAGAAGAAGCTCATGCACGTTATGTTGCTTATCTTGAAAGATATGTAACTCAATTATCTATTGAATCTAAAGTATTAATTGATATAGCAAATAGAAGAATTTTACCTGCTGCTGTAAAATATTCAAATATTTTATCTAAAAATATAATTAAAAACGAAAGATTTGGTAGAGAATTAATTGCTGAACAAGAAGAAGTTTTAAAAACTTTATTATCTAATATAAACTTAATTAGAAATGAAA